>Ga0209826_1000575_pt1 | contig 26129 bp, 15 predicted proteins | sample GOMGulsemesocosm_5_FD_184637 | JGI IMG/M metagenome (GOLD analysis project Ga0209826, IMG submission 184637) | Methane-oxidizing microbial communities from mesocosms in the Gulf of Mexico - GOM15C Gulf of Mexico (SPAdes) (version 2) | ecosystem: Environmental > Aquatic > Marine > Cold seeps... | reverse complement strand
TTTGTTGATACTGATGGCGATGGTACAGGTAACAATGCCGATACTGATGACGATGGCGATGGGGTTTTAGATGGCGTTGATGCTTTTCAATTAAATGCCAGTGAGTCGGTAGATACCGATGGTGACGGTGTTGGTAACAATGCTGATGACGATGATGATAACGATGGAATTAAAGATGTTTTAGACCCTTCACCTTTAGACGTTTTAGAAACTACCGATACGGATAATGATGGAATAGGAAATAATGTTGATCCCGACGATGATAATGATGGCTTTTTAGATGGGCAAGATATATTTCCTTTTAATGCCAATGAACATGAAGATACTGATGGTGATGGCATAGGTAATAATTCAGATGCCGATGATGATAATGATGGCATTGCTGATCTAAATGATGCCTTTCCTAAAAATAGCGCTGAATGGTTAGATACCGATAGTGATGGACAGGGTAATAATAGCGATAACGATGATGATGGTGATGGCGTTATTGACTCTTTAGATGCGTTTCCGCTAAGAGTCAGCGAAAGTGTTGATACCGATGGCGATGGTATTGGCAATAATTCAGACGCAGATGATGATAATGATGGTTTTATCGACATCAGTGATGCATTCCCGTTAGATTTAACCGAATGGTTAGATAGTGATGGCGATACCATAGGTAACAATACAGATACCGATGATGATAACGATGGTGTTCTAGATACTCTAGATGCCTTTCCCACAAATACATTAGAGACGCTAGATACCGACAATGATGGTATAGGTAACAATACTGACAATGATGATGATGGCGATGGTGTATTAGATATTGAAGATGAGTACCCTTTAGATCCTACCGAGTACGTTGATAGTGATCATGATGGCATCGGCAATAGCTTAGATACTGATGACGACAACGATGGCGTATTAGATAATGTCGACTTATTTCCGTTAAACCCTAATGAATCTCGTGATGAAGATAATGATGGTTTAGGCAATAACGAAGACAGTGATGATGATAATGATGGTGTTTTAGATGCAGAGGATGCTTTTCCTTTAGACCCCGTTGAGTCACTTGATACTGACGGTGATGGAATAGGTAATGTTCATGATACTGATGATGATGGCGATGGAATATTGGATTACATTGATCAATTACCATTAGATCCAGCAGAGGAAAGTGATCATGATGGTGACGGTTTGGGTGATAATGCCGATCCTGATGATGATGGCGATGGCATGAGTGACGAATTTGAAATAGCTTATGGCTTTGATCCTTTAGTTGCTAACAGCGCTGATGCAGACACAGATTCAGATGGCGCGACAAATGTCGAAGAAGAGATTGCAGGTACTAATCCACTAATTGATGATTACGCCCCAATTATAAGCCAGCCTAAAGCGCTGCAAATTAATGCCGGCCATACCTTTAGTCAAATTCAACTATCCACGTTAATTGAAGTGGCTGATATTACCGTATCTGATGGCCATGACGGTGACAATTGTTGTGATTTGTTTGCCTTGGGTTTTGAAACGGGTGTTAAAAATGTCAGTTCTGGCTCTTTTCCTATTACTTGGCGTGCAGTGGATGATGCTGGAAATATTGCAGAAATTGAACAAGTATTGAATGTCATTCCCTTAGTTAACTTTGGTTTTCCACAAGTCATTGCTGAAGGAGGAACAGCTAGGGTGTATGCCTATTTGTCAGGAAAAGCACCTATTTATCCTTTTGAAATTCCAATTTTCATTAGTGGCTCTGTTGATAGTTTTGATTATCAATTAAGTAGCAGCAAAATAGTTATAACCAATGGTACCATTGGTTATATCGATATTAAAATGCATAAAGATTCTCAAAGAGAAGGCGATGAACAACTTATAGTAGAATTTAAAGAAGGCATTAATGCTGGTGTTAATAAGAAGCAAGAAATAACGATTAGTGAGAGCAATTTATCGCCGCAAATAAGCATTTCAGTCAAGCAGCTAGGAGATATTGTTTCTACCATTGCAAAATCTGCAGGAGAAGTAGAAATAAGCTTGTTTTTTATTGATTCAAATAGTGAAGATACTCATATAATTGAATGGTCATTGCCTAGTTATCTTGGCGCTGATATTAGTGCCAATCAACATAAAGTGTATTTTGATCCCAATAAAATCGATTTACCAGAGTCAGTACATAATTTGATTTCATTCTCTGTGAAGGTGACTGATAGTGGCGATAATGAACTATCGCAAAGAGAATTTGTTCATGTACCTGTATTAGATAATTTAGCCCGACTAGACAACAGCGATACCGATAGAGATGGAATAGCAGATGATATTGAAGGTTACGCCGATAATGATTTTGATGGTTTGCCTGCATTTCTAGATCCCTCAGATATGCCGTATGTTCAGCAATTACACGTAAATGCTGCAGAGGGCAAGTTAGTTGAAACTGAGTCGGGTTTATTTCTTAAACTTGGTAAATATGCTCGATTACAATTCTCTGATGGGCTACAACTTTCTCAAAAAGAAATTGATGATACAAGCTTAATTACAAAGGATGAATTAACTCATCAGGATTCATATTTCGACTTTGAAATTAAAAATATTCAACCATTTGGTCGTTCTGTTGCTGTGGTTATTCCTTTATTAACCTCGATACCTGAACATGCTGTTTACCGTAAATATAGTGAAGAACATGGCTGGCAAGATTTTGTCGAAGATGCCAAAAATACTATATCTTCTAGCCTGAGTATCAATGGCATTTGTCCACCACCACACAGTACATTATATACCGTAGGACTAACCATGGGTGATGATTGCTTATTACTGTTGATGCAAGATGGTGGTGCAAATGATGCCGATGGTATTGCTAATGGAACACTTGATGACCCTGGTGGGTTGGCAATTATATCGAATAAAGAATTAACTCAAGGATTAGAGCCTGAACAGTCGAGCAGTGGCGGCACGTATGCACTATTACTAAGTTTGTTATTGATGTTAATGAGCTGGCGCTTTTATGTGGTTAAATAATATATGTTATACCAGTCAGTTAACCTGACTGGTATTTTGAGCGCTCATATTATTTAAGTAGTCAAATGGACTTGGCTCATACCCAATCAGATTAAATTGACTGATATTAAAATTCATACTCTATAGCCACTCTTAAAATGTGTCCTTTACTGCGATTGTCTACGCTAGTAATAAATCCTACTTCCCATTTAAGTTGTTTTTGAGAGCTAAAACGTTGCAATCCCATAAATGCAGGTCCTATTCCCAAATAATTTTCACCTGAATATATTTCAATAGCTGGTTGTAATTGCTCTAGGTAACGATAGCGGTATTGTAGACGAAATTCTGTTTCAAACTCGCTAACGACGGTATTACCCCACTCATAAATAATGAAAGCATTAAACGTTAAACTAGCTCGACCAAACTCTTTTTCAATTAAAACACCTGATGTCATTTCCCAATTATTTTGACGGTGATTTTTTTCTATTTCGAACAGTACGCCCCAGTCAGCCCAATATTCACCCTGCTCTGTTAGCATCCATCGTACTTCAAGTTCATAAGAAGCTAATTTAAAGTCATTATAAATATTTCGCTCACCAACGAGGTAAAACTCTAGCATAATATTTTCATTTACCGATTGTCCGTAAGCAAACCGTTGTGCAAATTTATTGTCATCACTTTCTTTGTGAGAAAATAAGCGCCACTCTACTTCACGTTCATTTGGTAAAACATAAGGATGATAAACTTTATCAACAACAACACCATCGGCATATACAGTTGAAAAAAATACGGTTGAAAAAAAGCTTAAACTTGCCAAAGCAAAGTAAAAGCTACGTTTTAATAATGAAGGCGTTATCACGATTTTTCTCCGCGAAATAATAAGAGAAGTGGTTTAGCATGACTAATCAAAAGATTAATAATCACAGGAATAATAAAGGCAATTGCATAGGTGATAAATTGCAAGAGTGATGGTGTGGTTTCATAGCCAAACAACACGGTAAGTAACCGCCCTAGTTCTGAGTTTTCAGCGATAAACTGACCACTATCCCAGAGAGATTGACTACTTGGTAAAATATCTATCTGCTGTAAAAGTACAATGGCATGCATCAACTGGCCGATTGTAAAAAATAGTAAGAAGTAACTTGACGTATTGGGATGAAACCTACGATCAGCATATTTCAATAAAAAATAAAATAAAATGGCGATGCTTAAACAAATACCACCCCCTAATATTAAACCAATCAGCATTGATTGAACTTGTTGGGCTTTCGACCAATAACTCGTAAAATAAAGAATAAAGTGTGCGCCATTTAAGCAGCCAATAATCAAGAACATGATCAAGGCTAACTGTATTTTTATAGCGGTTTCTCGATTTGAGTTTTTATGTACAAAAAGGATGATGCTAAAAAAATATACAAGTAAAAATCCAGAAGATAAAAACAACTCAATACCTTTACCATCAACCGCTTGAGAAATACTCTCAAGAAAGTAACTTAGTATAACCGCTAAAGTCACGACTAAAATCAAGCTTAAAGCTAGCCATTTCACACTTGGTTTATTAATTGTTTCAGATGAAAATCGTAGTAATAACAATACTGTAATGATAAAAATTGGTAATGCATTTTGCAAAAACAAGAGAACAGTATTAATTAACATGCTGTTCTCCTTTTATGGTTTGTTGATCTTGAAATTGCTCTTTAACGACAACCTTTCCTCTTGCACTATAAGGATTATACTCTCCGAAGAAGCTGTATTCTCCAGCAGAAAGCGGACCGATAAAGATGACAGCCGAACGATGTGGAAAAATAACTTTTTCACGATTAAGATCAAAGCTATCAAATTCTTCAACATTGTCATCCTTATTATGAATAACAAGTTTAACTTTTTCATTGGAAGGTATAATAATCTTTGCTGGATAAAATAAGTGATTTCTTATTTCTATCTGATATTCAGTTCTTTTTGCTTGAAGGTTAAATGAAAGTAAAATTAACAAAGCAATGCTAGTGGTTTGTACACAATGAAGTAGAACACTTTTAATCATTTTCCTGCTCTCTTTCTACCAACATAGGAAAAATCACGTCAACTTTTAGACCATTTAATATAGACGACCTTGATAGTATTATTTTTGCACCATGTAAATCAGCAATATGCTTTACTATTGTCAAACCTAAACCACACCCTATAACCGATGAATCATGTTGATCTCCACCAACGCGATAAAAGCGATCAAAAACTCGCTGATACTCTTGTGGATCTATTCCTGCCCCAGAATCTTCAATACAAAGAGCTATTTGTTTATTTTCCATCTGACGGACACTAACCAGTATTTTACCGCCAATAGGGGTGTATTTATTAGCATTTGAAATGAGATTAACAGCAAGTAAATGAATAGAAAACTCATGGGCGGACAATAACAAATTTTCGCTCTCAAGCTCAATAGTCTGTTCTTTCAACATGATATTACGATAAAGTTCTGAGATAACTTGTTGTAGAAGTATATTAATATTAAAACAAGAACTTGCCGTTAACATCTGTGACGAATTAGTACGATTTAAATTTAAAATTTGATCAATAATATGCCCCATCCGATCCACACTATGGGTTAACGCTTTAATAGAAGCAAAGCCTTCAATATGGATTAGAGAAACTAAATCTTTTTTATTTATAGCTAAACGTTTAGCGAAGTCTTGTATGAGATTATGAGTATTTATTTTTAAAACACTTAATGGTGTTTTTAGCTCATGAGCTGCATCTGAAGCAAAATGATGCTCCCTTTGAAAAGCAATATCTAAACGCTTGAATAGCTGATTTAACGTCACAACAACGTCAGCCAATTCAGTATTATCTACTTGTAATGTTAATGGACTAAAATCATTACTTTTTCGTTGACCAAGCTCAGCTCTAAGTTGATGCAATGGCTTTAAGCCTTGAGTAATAATAATAAAAATCAATACCGATAATATGACTATGGCAACAATCATAGGAGTCACTGCGGCTAAAATTAATGCTTGCGATAAGGCAAACTGTGTTTTCAGCGGCTGTGCAACTACCACGTTAACTATTGAAGTACCATCTTGCGTTATTAAATGTGATTTCGCTAAAGCTCGCCAGCGCTGTTGAAGAAAGTTGATTTCAAAAAAATTATTTTCGTCGTGATTTTTCGTTATGAGTTTATTGTTGGTAATTAGATGATCGGGTGCATTATTACTTTTGACGACTAACTGCTGATTTTGCCATATTTGAAAAGCAAAGCTACCTTGCTGAGTTACCTGTGCTGTTTTAATTGGTTTTGTTGTTAGTGTTAAGTCAGAAATATGATGAACAGCATGTAAGGTATTTGCAAAATCTAAAAGCTGTTGATCAAATTGTTCCTTAGCTTGAGACATGCTTTCTTTATAACCTTGGATCGCGGCGATAAAGGTGATTAAGGTTAACACCGAAAATAAGGTTAGCACTAAATAACGGCGAATACTCATAAACTGATTTTAGTCTTTATATTTTCTAACATGAGTTAATAATGTAGCCAACTCCACGAATATTTTGAATGAATTTTTTAGGTAAATATTTTCTTAATTTATGAATGTGCACTTCTACTGCATTACTCAGCACTTCCTCGCCCCAATGATACAATTTAGACTCGATTGCTTCGCGTGATAATATGCGACCAGCATTTTCCATCAAAGCCTTGAGTACCATAAATTCTTTCTTAGATAAGGTGATTTCAATATCTTGGTTTGATTCTTCATCAAATATAAAGACTTTATGAGCATAAGTATCTAATTTAACGCCCGCGATACAAATTAACGATGAGCTTGCCGTTCCTAAACGACGCTCTATAACACGTAGCCTTGCCATTAACTCTTGTATTTCAAAAGGTTTTACTAAGTAATCATCTGCACCAAAATCTAAGCCTTGCACTTTACTTTCAATAGAGTCTCTAGCCGTTAAAATAATAACGGGCAATGTTGATTTTTTGTCTCTTAATTGCTTTAACACGTCAAGGCCGTCAATATCGGGTAAACCTAAATCAAGTATTAGCATATCTTGGTCGGGTGTAGACAACGCATTTAGTGCCAAACTTCCGTTATTCACATGATTAACAACAAAACCTTCTGTTTGCAGCGATTGTTGTAATGCGGTGGCGAGTGGAAGATCATCTTCAACTAAAAGTATACGCATTTTATCTTCTTACCCAAAATTTTATCTCTTGTTCGGTTAGAAATTTTTCAGCATTCATGCCTTGCAATAAAGACAATGTTGCTAAAATACCTGCTTGAATACATTGTGGTGCCACAACCGTTATAGACCGAGGCGCATTATCAATTGGCCAACCTGTTTTAGCATTTAAAATGTGTCCATAGCGTTTACCATCTTTTAATAAAAAACGCCTTGCATCACCACTGGTTGCTAATGCCCCCTGTTTAAGTGAAATGATCATATCTTGTTTTGTCGTATCAGTTAACTTGCTGTCTAAACTTGGGCGCTCGATAGCAACATGCCAAGCTTCATTGTTCAACCTAGCTCTGGTTACAGCAAGATCTCCACCTAGGTTAACAAGTACAGGTTCATTTGTTATTTGCTTTGCCAAAATTATAGCACGATCAACGGCATACTCTTTTCCAATACCACCAAAATCAATTTCCATTTTATCAGCTAAGGTGACTTGTTGTTGATCAAATTTAATCTTACGCCAACCTACAAGTTTAAGTGCTTCAAAAACTTTTGCGTTAGAAGGCAAGTTATCGCTACCATCAAAAAACCAAGCTTTCCTAAGCACACCAGAGCTAATATCAAATAATCCTTCACTTAATTGATAACACTGCTCGGCAAAATTCAGCAATAAATACGTTTCCTCATCTATGTCAACAGACTGCCCTGCTCTATTATTAATAAGGCTGCAAACGCTATGTTTATCGTAACGATTATACTTATCTTCAATTCTCCATATTTCTTGAGTAAGTGTGATTGCTATTTTGTTTACTAGTGACAAGTCCTTGGACTGAATTAATATTTCACAAGGACTTGCCATGGCATTAAAAATAATACTATAGCCATCGGGCAAACAAGCTAATTTAAAATCTCTTTTACTCATGGATATAAAATATTCATTAATTAGAAGGAGTATGTTACTTGAGCAATAATAGCATCAATAGTTGGATAAAGTTCAACATCGTTTAATGCACCAAACTTGTTAAAGCCAGCATCGGTTGATGTTTGACGATAGTACTCAAGCCTAAATGCTAGCTCATTACCATTATTGATTAGCATGCCATATTTTAAGCCAACCGTGAAAGCTGTCATTTCACCTATGCGATAATCCGCACTAACAAATGTAGGCAGAGTATTATCATCTATTAGAAATGGACGATAGAAGTCAGCCGCACTTTGTTGATAAAACCTAAAATGAGGTTGAAGATAACTTTCTTTACCTAACGAATCTCCCATCGGTATTCTAAAACGTGAGTCGATGGTATGAGAATTGATCTTCCAATCATCCCACATATAACGATACGAAATATCAAGTACTGTGCTATCAAAATGATACATACTCTGAGCATATATACTTTGTTTTACTCTTGAATCTGGGCGGCTTTCATAAATAACATCTTGTGTAACACCACTATTATTTTCATTAGAGCCCTCAACAATACTAACAACTTTGAAAGGATCATTTAAATAACCATCTACTATTGAATAAGAATAGTTAAATTGCATCAACATTCGTCGGTTAATAACTTGAGTAAACCCTAATAAAATATCTGTCGTTGTTTTATCATCTTCAGTACCTATTCGTGTTTTAATAAACTCATCATCCCAAGTCGGCGCGCTGCTATCACCAATAAGCATAGATGCTAAAGGTTTAGGTATACCACCTTCTGGCGTAAAGGTATCTTGAAAATAGCTAAACCCCGCTGAAATTGTTGAGTTTTTTCTATCAAAGTCTACCGAAAAATTACCATTTACTCCTAATGATAAATAATCATATTCTTTTGATATATGAACCCCACCGCTAGCCGTTAAATTTGAAGCAATAGGTTGAGTCCATTGGCCATTGAATTGTACTCGTGTATCATGAAATGTATCATCAAGTGGTATATCACCTGCTTTAATTTGATATTGTCCATTACCTGAAGGTCGGGTAAACGTTTGAACTGTAGGTTGTGCAACTGCACCATTAGCCGAAGCACCTGTTAAGGCATCAACAGTTAGTTTAAGATTGAGGATTTTATCATCATCAAAGGTTTTTTTAGCATTTAAAATAGCTTCACCTGCATTGACTCTATCAACTTCACTATAAACTAGAAAAGCAGTATCAAACTCCCAAGTGTCAGTTTCAGCTGTTTCTGCTTGAGCTAAATTATGGCAACCTAAAAGAGTTGTTGTTGCTAGTGTTAACGCTGCTTTGATATTTATTTTTTCAACTTTATTAGACATACTTAATTCCTTTAATTGCAACCACAACCACCACCACCAAAACTTTTACCGCCGCTTGATGCTTCTTTACTAAAGTAAATATGATCATCAAGCGCAGAGTCTAGTGGTGAAGCATTTAATGACATTTCATCTTTAGCTAATAAGTCGCGCTCCCAAGGCTCAACACCTAAACTAGCACAACCTGTAGCACTAACGATTAAAGGAACTAATAATGTGAGTTTCATTTTTGTTTTCATAAAAACCTCTGTGACTTAGGTAAGTCATCATTGTTTATAATAATATACCCGTGATACCTCAAGATGCGAGCTTCAGGATGCCAGAGCAATTCATGATCAAGGCGCATCTTTTTATTAATGGTTGTTCCCTTAAAAACAGATGCAACGAAGAGCATGATTTGCTCTGGCATCCCCGTAGGGCTGGTTTAGAAACGTTTTATGCTGCGTTATTGATTTTGACAAGGGAACAACCATTCTCTTCAATCAATGCCTTGCCTAAAAGCGTTTCTAATTCCAGCTGAATCCTGCATCTTGAGGTAACACGGGTATACATTTTATTTTTGAACTAATAGTGCTTCAATTTCTTGCTGATATTGTGGGATTTTATTTGTAAAAAAGCCGGTATGGCGAGATTTTATTTTTCCATCGCGCCCAATAAGCATACTGCTTGGCATTCCTTGAATTTTGAAATGTTTCGCTATTTTTCCTTTAGGGTCGTAAATCACTTCAAATGTAGCAGGATTTTTAATTAAAAATTTTGCTGCTAATTGCTTTTCTGCATCTAAATTAACACTGATAACGGTAAATCCCTTAGCTTTATACTTAGCTTGAATGTCATTCATCCATGGAAAAGAACGGACACAAGGGCCACACCAAGAGGCCCAAAAATCAAGATATACAACTTTTCCTTTATGTTTAGCTAAAGATTGCTCTAATGCTTGCTTACTGGTTACTGTTTCATAAGCATGTGAAGTAACGCTAATAAATAAACTAAATATTAAGGCAAATAAAAAAGTGTTCTTATATATATGTTGCAAAGTGACCTACCAATAATGGTTAAATAAAATGTGGTGCTAATTATTTAAAGTATATTTTAAATTTGATTTCTTAACGAATTCTTAAACAAATTAACTTTTTATTTAAGAATTCAAGTTATGTAAGAAGCATTTTTAAGCTTGATATACCTTTTTAATTTAAAGATTGTAAACATTATGATTGCTTTATTTACAAAAACTGGCAAAGTATCATTAATAAATTAGTGTTCTTACACTAGTTTTTTTTAATAAAAAATGTATTAACTAGAAAACTCACAATTTGACTTTAAACTTAAAGGAGTAGCGCTTCAATGTGTTCAATCTTTGGTATATTAGATATAAAAACAGGTGCTGATGCACTTCGTCCTAAAGCTTTAGAATATTCTCGCCTATTACGTCACCGTGGTCCAGATTGGTCTGGCATTTACAACAATGACAATGCAATTTTAGTACATGAACGTTTATCTATTGTTGATACAGAACATGGCGCGCAGCCACTGTACAATGAAGATAAAACAAATGTATTGGCAGTAAATGGTGAAATATATAACCACAAAGCTTTAGAAGCAGATCTTACCGTAGATTTTGACTTTAAAACGGCTTCTGACTGCGAAGTTATTCTTCCTTTATATAAAGAGCATGGTGTTGACTTTGTAGATAAATTACAAGGTATGTTTGCCTTCATTTTATATGATGCGACAACTAACTCATATTTAATTGCTCGTGATCATATTGGAATTATCCCGTTATACACGGGTTATGATGGCGATGGTAATTTCTATGTAGCTTCAGAAATGAAAGCACTAATGCCTATTTGTAAAACAGTTAGTGAGTTTCCTCCTGGACATATTTTAGATAGCCGAGTCGGTGAGTTACAGCGTTATTACAAACGTAACTGGCAGCAGTATTCGGCAATTAAAGACAATACCACCAGCAAAACAAAAATACGTGAAGCATTAGAAGAATCAGTAAAAAGTCATTTAATGACTGATGTACCTTATGGTGTATTACTTTCTGGCGGCTTAGATTCATCACTAATTTCTGCTATCACACAAAAATTTGCTGCTCGTCGTATTGAAGAAAACGACCTTAGTGAAGCTTGGTGGCCTAAAGTACATTCATTTGCTTGTGGTTTAGAGGGTTCACCTGATTTAATTGCAGCTCAAACAGTTGCAGAAAGTATAGGTACTATTCATCACAGTGTTATTTTTACTGAGCAAGAAGGTATTGACGCGCTAAGAGAAGTAATTTATCACTTAGAAACTTATGATGTAACCACTATTCGTGCTTCAACTCCAATGTACCTAATGGCGCGTAAAATTAAAGCCATGGGTATTAAAATGGTGCTAAGTGGTGAAGGTGCTGATGAAATTTTTGGTGGTTATTTATACTTCCACAAAGCACCAAACGCACAAGAATTCCATGAAGAGCTAAACCGTAAGCTAGATCGTTTACATAAGTTTGACTGTTTACGTGCAAACAAATCTATGTCGGCTTGGGGCATTGAAGCTCGTGTACCTTTTTTGGATAAAAACTTTATGGATGTTGCTATGCGCATTAATCCTGAAGATAAACTGTGTGGTAATGGCAAAATGGAAAAAGCTATTTTACGCGAATCTTTCGAAGGATATTTGCCAAAAGAAATATTATGGCGTCAAAAAGAGCAGTTTTCAGATGGTGTAGGTTATTCGTGGATTGATGGCTTAAAAGACTATGTTGAATCACAAGTAACGGATCAACAACTTGAAAGTGCTAGCTTTAAATTTCCAGTAAACACACCCGATACTAAAGAAGGTTATTTTTATCGCTGTGTTTTTGAAGAGAAATTTCCATTACCATCTGCTGCTGATTGTATTATGGGCGGTAAGTCTGTTGCTTGTAGTACTGTTGAAGCACTGGCATGGGATGAAAGTTTTCAAAACAATGCCGATCCATCTGGTCGTGCTGTATTGAGTGTACATAATGAGAGTTATTAAGCCTATCACCTAAACGCTAGGTTATTTGATATAAAAAAGGCGCCTCAAGTTGGGCGCCTTTTTTATACTCTATTTTATACCGCAATACATATAATAACGTTATAAACCGTTTACAATCTCTTTTACCAATGGAGGGCCTTGATAAATAAAGCCAGTGTAGATTTGTACTAAACTAGCACCTGCACTAAGCTTTTCATTCGCATCGCTACTTGAAGCAATCCCACCTACACCAATGATAGGTAGTTTATTATCTAAGGCTTTAGCTAAAATGCGTATTACCGTTGTACTTTTATCTTTAACAGGTGCGCCACTTAATCCACCTTGCTCATTTCCATGCTCAAGTCCTTCAACGCCTTCACGTGATAACGTCGTGTTAGTTGCAATAACACCATCAATTTTATTATCTATTAATGACTTTGCAATTGATTGGACTTCTTCTTCATTAAGATCTGGTGCTATTTTTACAGCAATAGGAACATATTTTCCATATTGTTTAGCTAATTTACCTTGTTCTATTTTTAAGGCTGACAACAATTCATTTAAAGCATCACCATATTGTAATGCTCGTAATCCTGGAGTATTAGGCGATGAAATATTTACCGTAATATAAGTCGCAAAATCATATACCTTTTGCATACAGTGAATGTAATCATCTTTAGCATTCTCTTCAGGGGTATCTTTATTTTTACCTATATTAATTCCTAGAACACCTTTAAATTTTGCCATTCTCACTTGAGAAACCAAATAATCAACACCTTTATTATTAAAGCCCATACGGTTAATAACAGCGTTAGCTTCAGGTAGCCTAAAAATGCGTGGTTTATCATTTCCTGGTTGAGGGCGTGGTGTTATTGTACCTATTTCAACAAAGCCAAACCCCATTGCTGAAAAAGCATCAATACATTCGCCATTTTTATCTAACCCTGCAGCCAAACCCAATAGATTCGGGAACTCTATCCCCATAACGTTAACAGGCTTATCGGTAACGCGTTGCTTATAAAGAATATTTAAAGGTGTTAAAGCTGATTTTTTAAGCCCTTTAATGGTTAACTCATGGATTGTTTCTGCATCAAATTGAAACAGAACTTTTCGTATGGCTGGATAAAACATAGTACCTCTAATAAATAATACTTCGGTAATTGGAATTAAAAATCCCTGCGAGACTTTGTGTTTTTAACAAAGTCAGACAAGGATTTTATCAGTAAATGCTATTTTTATAAATTGCTTTTAACAGTCTAATATTAACTTTCTTTAGTAAGCCTTTGGCAATTTAAACTTAATAACATTAACTCACGTAAAGCAACTGAGAATTTTGCATACTCATGAGTATGCCCTATTTTGAAGTCAGCTAAAATTTGTTTCCATCGGTTTAATGGTTGAGCATTCGTATCAACCCAAGCATCAAGTATTTTATCCAAGTCTTTATCATTAGCGGTACAATCACAACGCAGTACGACAGAAGTTAATGAACGTTGTTGCCAGTCTAATTCTTCTCTAAATGAAGCTCTTGCAAGAGCCTGCCAATGATTTCCAACAGCTTGAAGGTTAATTTGTTCTAAAAACCAATGCAATTCTAATTTAACACCTAACTTGAAATACAGGCTTGCAACCAGTTCAACACTCCTGCCATCTTCCTCAGCAATTTCAGCAATATCTAATGCTGAAAAAATAGTACTTAGCTGTGAAATACGCGTAGCAACACCTTTTGGTACCCCCGCTGAAACTAAATCACCTTCAACGTGTTTTAATTGCTCTGCTTCACTTTCTATAATGAAACTATTTAATTTTTTCGACATAATGGCGAATGTTGGCAAAAACATAGCGATTGATTCGGCGATAGTTAACGATTTATTATAATGACGTAAGAACCAACGCGTTGCACGTCTAACAGTACGACGGTATTGAAATAACATCTCGGTTTGTATCACCGTTGAAATTTTATTATTTAATACTTCAATTTTTTGCCAAAAACCTTCTAACTCAAAAACAGCACAAGCCATAGTGTAGCTATTAGCTATTTCAACCACAGTTGCACCTGTTTCTTCTTGCATTCGATTCATAAAGTTAAAGCCCATATCATTACCAATTTTATTGGCCAATTTAGTGGCTATAATTTCAGCTCGAAGCGGATGTTGCTGCATTTGAGCTTGATACTTATCTTGTAATTGTTGTGGAAAAGCATTAATTAACAATTTGTCATGATAAGGATTATCGGTAATATCTTTATGAACAAGATCTTCTTTTAACACCATTTTGCTGTAAGCGAGTAAAACCGCAAGTTCAGGACGAGTGAAGCCTTTATCTTTAGCGAGTCTATCAGCAATCTCTTCATCGTCTGGAATAAACTCCAAAGCTCTATCAAGTTTACCTGCTCTTTCTAGTTCATGGATAAAGCGAACTTGTTCTTTCAATTGGCTAACACCACGTATTGCCGTTACCGAAAGAGAATGTGTTTGACGATAACAATCTTCAATGACTAAATCACCAACTTCATCTGTCATATCGTGAAGTAGCTGATTACGCTGTTTAACCGTCAAATCTCCACTTTGCACAAGGCTATTCAATAAAATTTTAATATTTACTTCATTATCACTACAATCAACCCCTCCCGCATTATCGATAGCATCGGTATTAATTCGCCCACCATTTGCGGCAAACTCAATACGACCAAGCTGAGTCAAACCTAAATTACCACCTTCACCAACGACTTTAGCTTTTAGATCACAACCGTTAATGCGTAGACTATCATTTGCTCTATCACCAACGTCTAAATGTGTTTCTTTTGTGCTTTTAACGTAAGTTCCAATACCACCATTCCACAACAAATCAACGTCCATTGTTAAAAGAGCTTGAATTAAATCATTAGGCGACATGCTTTGCTTTTGGGTACCCAACATTTTCTTTATTTGTGGTGTTAATTTAATAGATTTAACGTGGCGACTGAATATTCCACCGCCTTCTGAGATCAGTTTTTCATTATAATCTTCCCAGCTACAGCCAGGTAAGTTGAATAGACGCTCGCGCTCTGGATATGTTTTTGCAGAATCAGGCGTGGGGTCAATAAAGATATGCATGTGATTAAATGCGGCTTGTAAACAAATATGTTTAGACAACAACATACCATTACCAAACACATCACCTGCCATGTCACCAATCGCAAGACAAGTAAAGTCAGTACTTTGACAATCTATTTCCATTTCTCTAAAGTGACGTTTAACTGATTCCCATGCACCTTTTGCTGTAATACCCATGGCTTTGTGATCATAACCAACGCTACCACCTGAGGCAAAAGCATCACCTAACCAGAAGTTATATTCATCTGAAATACCATTAGCAATATCAGAGAAAGTTGCAGTGCCTTTATCAGCAGCAACAACTAAGTAAGCATCATCTTCATCAAGGCGTACAACATCAATAGGCGGTACAATTTCACCATTAACAATATTATCGGTAATATCTAATAAGGCACGAATAAAGGTACGGTAGCATTCTTTACCTGCTTCAAATATTTCTTGGCGTGAACCAGTGGGTAGTTGTTTACAAACAAAGCCCCCTTTCGCCCCCACAGGAACAATAACCGTATTTTTAACTTGTTGTGCTTTTACTAAGCCTAAAACTTCAGTACGAAAATCTTCTCGTCTGTCTGACCAGCGTAAACCTCCACGCGCAACTTTACCACCACGTAAATGCACACCTTCAACTTGCGGTGAATAAACAAAAATTTCAAATTTAGGAACAGGTTGAGGAATATCACTAATTTTTTCAGGGAGAATTTTAAATGAGATATAAGATTTATCACCCATTAATTTATCTACTTGAAAATAGTTAGTTCGAATGGTTGCGCTAATCATTTCAATAAAGCGTCGAATGATACGGTCGTCATCTAAATTAACAACATTATCAAGTGATGCTTCTATCGTTTCTAATAATTTTGTATTGGCTTTTTCTTTGGCGTTATCACTTGGTTTATTGTTTAATTTACTGTTTAATTTACTGCTTGGATCAAAACGTTGAACAAATAAATTAATGAGTAATTGCGCTATATCAGGGTAACGGGCAAAGGCATTTTCAATATAATTTTGACTGAATCGTCCGCCTATTTGACGCTCATATTTAGCAAAAGCACGCAAAATAGAAACACTTCGTCCTTCTAGCCCTGCACCTAAAATAAGGCGGTTAAATCCATCATCTTCAAGCTCACCTTTCCATACTTTAGCAAAGGCATCTTGAAATAAAGAACGCACGGTATGAACATCAAATTCACCTTCACCTGTAATTAGCATGGAAAAGTCAAGAATCCAAAATATTCCACCATCACATGTTTTAATTGCATACGGACTTTCACCAATAACACGTAAACCAAAATTTTCTAACATGGGTAATACGTCAGAAAGATGAATAGGATCACCTTTATGGAAAAGCTTTAATTTTACAAAACGGCTGTCTGGTTTTTCTTCTAAAGGCTGATAAAACAACATTTCTAAACTGTCTGAAAAGTTAACTCTTTCTAACTTTTCAATATCAACAATGGCTGAACCTGGTAAGACTTCATCTTTATAAGCTTGAGGAAAGTGAATATATTTACTACATAAAACTTTAGCGGCAACTTCACCTTTATTAGCGGCTAAAGCACTCACTAATTTATCATCCCAATTACGAGCTGCTTCATTTAAATTATTTTCGATTTCTTTCACGTTAATATCTGCTTTTGTTGACTTAACTTTAACAATATAATGCGTTCTAGCTTGTACAGACTCAGAGAAATAAGTCGTAAACTCAACCTCTTCGTCACTACCAAAAGCTTCTTGCAGTAAGTGTTGCGTTTCAATACGTAGTTTTGTGTTGTAACGTTCACGAGGAACATAAACCATGCAGGAATAAAAACGGTCAAAAGCATCACGCCTAACAAATAAGCCACTACAATCTCGTTCTTGCATTTGCAAGATACCCATTACATTTTGTAGTAATTCATCTACATTACTTTGTAGAATTTCATCTCGCGGATAGGTTTCAAGAATATTTATTAAGGCTTTAAAAGCGTGCGTACCTTTAGCAAACCCTGATGATTCACATACCGCTTTTACTTTTGATTTAATTAACGGTAGATCTAATGCGCTATTAGTATAATAAGCTGAGCCAAACAAACCGATAAAACGCTCTTCGCCGAGAACATTGCCTTTAGCATCAAACCGTTTCACGCCAATATAATCAAGCTGAACAGGTCTGTGTACTCTTGAACATGAATTAGTTTTAGTTAAAATAAGATGGTTATCACCTAGCGCAATTTTTCTACCTGATTCATTCAAGCTTGAAATCAAACGGTTCTTAATGCCACTTGTTTTTTTCATCAAGCCTAAACTAGAGGCTAAGTTAGCTTCTAGTTTAACATCCCCTTTTACCGCTATTAGATCATAAGAACGATAACCCATTAGGGTAAAGTGGTTGTTTGCCAACCATGACAAAAATTCAACGGTATCTTCTTTATCACTTTTACTACCTGGTAGCTTACTTTTTTTAACATCAGTAATAACACTGTTAAATTGTTTAAGCATAGGTTGCCAGTCATTCACCGTTAAGCTGACATCTTCAACAACACTTAATAGTTCAGTCTTAATTTCGTTAAGCTCTTTTAAACCAGGCTGACGGTCAATTTCAATAAAGAAGACAGTCTCTTCAGAAGTGTGCTCTATACTGGTATTAACACTTGCTGATATTTTTGTAATATTTTTATTTTTATCTCTACCAATTTTTAATGGCGAGTTAAGCATAAGGTGTGGCGATAAACCTAAGCGGTTTAGCGCTATTCGGATAGAATCAACCAAAAATGGCATATCTTTTATTATAACTTCGATAATGGTATGACTAGATTTCCAACCATGTTCACTTACAGAAGGATTAAATACATTGATAACAGGTTCATTATCTTTGTGTTTATTAAGAGAGCTCCACAAACTTAAAGTAGCACCGTACATATCGCTGTCATTTCGATTAGACAAATCAAGTGAGGATATATTGTTATATAATAATTGAGCAAATTGTTCGACTAAATCTGCTGAGTCTTTAGGTACTTTTTTCTTTATTAATTGTGCTACATTTTTTAGTATCACTGAAGGTGAGCCATTCACTAACGCCATGCTATTTTCCTTTTGCTATTTTTTATACAGAAGTTAAAAAGAAAGCTTGTAATAATTTAAGTTAATATAATTTTTATTTTTTAAATTACGAGCATAGGCTCATAAAATTTAGACTTATTTAAAATCATAAGTAAGTCTTTTACAGTATAGTACAGATTTTATGAATAAATTTAAGGTATTGCGAAGATTATTTTTATTACAGTACAAAGTATTCTGTAAATAATAAAACAGCTTTTATGGGCTGTTTTCTCATTTTAATGACTTTTCTATTTGGTCATACCTTTCTTATTTTGGCAAACTTTTCTTGCTTGGCCATAAAAATGCGGCTAACGCAGGAAGCACAATGACAGCTGCTAACATATTAACTAAGAACATAAAGGTTAATAACACGCCCATATCTACTTGAAATTTCAAATCTGAGAAAAACCAAGTAGACACGCCTATAGCAAGGGTAATTCCCGTTATTAATACCGCACTACCTCGTTCTTTTAAAGCGGCAAGGTATGCGTCATGAACATTAGCGCCATTTTTCAGCTCGTTACTCATGGTAGATAAAATATAAATGCCGTAGTCAACACCAATACCAACACCAAGTGCGATAACAGGTAGTGTTGAAACCGTTAAGCCAATATCTAATACGGTCATAAGCCACTGAGCTAATGTTGAAACAACGTACAAAGGCAAAACTACAACAATGGTCGCTCTGGCACACCTAAAGCTTAACAAACATAAAATAATCACCGCGCCATATACATACATCATCATTGGCAGCTGAGCCTCGGCAACGGCTTCATTCGTTGCTGCCATTACACCAACAGGCCCTGAAGCGAGTTTGAATTGCAACTGTTTACTGCCTAGTTCCGACGCGACAACTTTAACTTGTCTAATAACGCGATCAATAGTTTCAGCTTTATGATCTTGTAAAAACAAGATCACTGGCATCACACTACAGTTATTATTTAATAGCCCACTTGAAGAAGGCACACGAGCAATTGATTGCACTAATGTTTGTTGGTTTCGTGGAATAACACGCCAATTAGGATTACCTTCGTTATAGCCTGCATTAACCAATTTAGAGATAGAAGCTAAACTAACAGCCGACTGCACACCTTGCACATTTTCCATGCGCCATTGAAATCTATTGATAGTATTCATAGTGTCATAATAGGTGCAAGCATCGGGCGTTGTTTCAACTATTACTGACATATAATCAACACTAATCGCATAACGGTCAGTAATTAAAAAAGTATCTTGGTTATAACGAGATAACTCATGAAGTGCTGGGGCACCCGCATGTAATTCACCTATTTTTAAGTTTTGAGAATTTAATAAACCAGTAACATATAAAATCATGGTGAAAAATAGTATAACGATAGCGGTGCGCTTAGTTGCAAAACTTGCCATAAATCGCCAAACAGCGCTTTCCTCATCAATATTTCCTGCATGATTTTTGCGATCTTTTGGTGTAATCGTTAAGTAAGAAACTAATAAAGGCAATAAAATTAAGTTAGTTAATATAATCATTGCCACACCCAAAGATGCCGTAATAGCTAGCTCACGAATAATACCAATATCGATAGAAAGTAATGTCATAAATCCTACCGTATCTGATAGTAAAGCAATACCTCCGGGAATTAATAACGCTCGAAAACTGGTTTGCGCTGCTGCTTGACTAGAAAGCCCTAAACTTACTTGCTTAACAACCGCGTTAATCATTTGTACGCCATGACTTACACCAATAGCAAAAACTAAAAACGGCACTAAAATTGACATAGGATCTAAGCCGAAGCCAAGTGTTGACAGCATGCCCATTTGCCAAATAACAGCAACTAAAGAACAAAGAATAGGCAACAAAGTCAAACTTATTGAATGACAGAAAAAGAACACCATGACAGCCGTAATAGCGATAGCTATTGCAAAAAAGACTATAACCCCTTTTGCTCCTTCTGCAACATCACCAACCATTTTAGCAAAACCAATGATATGAACCGTTATATTGCCCTTTTCAAACTCTTGTCGAACGTCTTGTTCTAATTGCTCGGCTATTTTTAACGTATCAAGCTTCTCCCCTGTATCTGGATTAAAGTTTAATAACGACGCTTTTACCATGGCGCAACTATAATCATCGGCAACGATACTGCCAACAATTCCAGCTTTTTCTATATTAGCTTTGACTATAGCTAATCCACGTTTATTTGGTTTAAAGTCTGCTGGGATAACAGGGCCGCCAGCAAAGCCATCTTCCACCACTTCAACAAACCGAGTACTTGGAGAATATAAAGATTTAACCTGTATTCGATTAACTCCAGGTATAAAAAATAATTTGTCATGAACACCTTTTAATGCACTAAAAAAATCTGCATTAAAAATATCTCCATCACTATGACACACTGAAATCAATATATTATTTGCACCGCCAAAGTTTTCCCTATGCTTTAAATAAGTTTTCATGTACTCATGATTTAAAGGTATATTTTTAGTAAATGATGCCCCAAGTTTTATTTCTGTTGCTTGAAACAATAAAAAGCTACTGACAAGAAAAAACAATATCAAAATAACAAGCTTGTGACGAAACATACCTACTTCTAAACGGTTTGTGAGAGAAATTTTCATAGTGTTTTATAACCCAAATTCTTTTAACTACTTTTTATGGCTTAATTCTAAAATAAAGAGAAATTTACAAAAATATTATTTTAATACCAACATCAGAAACTGTGATTAATTGCCCATTAAACCAAACACCCGCAATCAAAGCCTTACCATCGTTTTGTGTTAATAAACGGTAACTTTGACCGTCATCATGACTTTCAAGCAACACGCCGTTGTTGGCTAATAAAAAAATACGATTATCATCCGTTAAGACAATATCATTTATTAATGCTGTCGTATTCGTTTTACGTTGTTGCCATGGTGTTCCATTTTTTATACTTCTAAATACATGTCCTCTTAAACCAGCAATGAGTAAATTACCTTGTTTTGTTCTTGTTATATCAAAGAAAGATCCTTGATAAATTTCATCAAAGGGTTGCCAGTTTCTACCAAAGTCATTACTTTTAGCAATCAGGCCAATTTCTCCAACCATATAGAGGGTTCTACCATCCATAGCCAAACGGTTGAAATGAGATAAAATAGAAGCAGCTTCGTCTAAATAAGCTTCTTCGTCTTCTTGTTTTAAATCATTAAGATAATCTATATCATCAGATAATAAGAATTCATCATGAAATTCATTATGCCAAGTTTTACCACCATCTACAGTACGAAAAAAAAGTCCATAAGCGCCAATAGCAACGCCTTCCATAGGGTTATTAAATACAATATCTAGCAAAGGTTTTTCTAATTCAGGTTTATATTGCTGAATTTGCCATGTGAGACCTCCATCTTTTGTATTTAATATTACCGCATCATGTCCTGTCGCCCAGCCTAGTTGACTATTTATAAAAAAAACACTCGTTAATGTGGTTTGTAATGGAACGTCTGCTTGTTGCCAATTAATAGCATCTGATGACAAAATAATATGGCCATGTTCACCAACGGCAACTAATTGACTCTCTCCCACTTTAATAATATCTAATAATAAGGATTTGCTCGCTAGGGGTGCTTTAATTGAAGGGGTGTTACTTGTTGAATTATTTGCTATTAGAGCCAATTCAGTAGCGGTGCTTACGTGGGAAAATGAACATAAAAGTAAAAGAATAGTTAACAGGGAAGAAACAAAACTCATTATGAAAGCTCTCTACATTATTATAAAAAAACATTAACAATCACAAAACTGAACTACATATCGTCTAAAGACGATAGGTTATTTAAGGACTGAAAGTCCTATTTAGTTCGGTGTATTATATTAAACCAATACCTATTTAATAACCTATTTAATACCTATATTTACACTTGACTCTAATCTTAAAAGCGCGATTACTTATATTTAAAAACATGCCGCCTACGTTAATATCAACTAGCCTCTACCCCTATGTAGACGGGATTTTAATCGCGCTCTGAGTAGAAAAAGCAACGGCTAGCTAAAGCTACTCATCTAAAGATGAGGGTTTTAAACCTTTTGCACGGACTAATGAACAGTCAAAAACTAGAACAAAAACGGCTGACATCAGTCAACCGTTTTAAGCTCAGAAGTCATTATCTTCTACCTTCTCGTCTTAATGCTGAAGGAGTAAAGCTTTTGTGTTTTAACTCCGCAGAGAAGTTATACATTTCGGCTTCATTATCCAAGCCCATCGCGATATAACGTCGAGATTGAAAATCATGATATACCTCAAGCGTAGACCATTGCGTAGGAACTTCGTAGTAGTTTAAGCCATGAGCTACGGCTACACGGTATAATTCATCACGGTTGTCATAAATATCAGCAATAGCAACTTGCCAGCTATCTTCGTCTATATAGAACACTCGTTTTTTATAAGTATGTCGTGTATTGTCTTTTAGATTTGCTTCTACTACCCACACTCTATGTTTTTCATAACGAACTAAATCTGGGTTAATATGACCTGGCTGAATAATATCATCATATTTTATTTTATCACTATGCAAACGATAATCATTATAAGGAATTAATAACTCTTGTTTGCCTTTAAGTGTCCAATTATAACGATTGGGAGCACCATTATACATATCAAAATCATCAGTAAGCCTTAGACCGTCAGACGCACTACCTGGCGCATCATAAGCAACATTTGGAGCACGACGAACACGTCGCTGACCCGTATTATATGTCCACGCTTGACGAGGTGTTTTTATTTGATCCATCGTTTCATGAACTAATAAAGCGGTACCTGCCAATCGTGCTGGTTCCGTTACTTTTTGCTTAAACTTAAATAATATATTTGTTTTCTCAAGCTCTGCCGGTGTTGTTCCTTCAACATTGTAAGGTAATAATAACTGTTCATCAAAACCAATATAGGTATAGTCACCTGAAGCGGTTGGTGCCACTTGACCGCCCTCACGTACAACAGCTTTACCTCGATAACGAACAATATGATTCCAAATAGCTTCTAAACCATTTTCAGGTATAGGAAAAGGTATACCAACCGCAGCACCCTTTATTCCATTACCGCCTTCAACTAATTCAGCGCGGGTAGCATTTACTTTAACGGCTTTATATACATGCTTTGGGTAAGATGCACTTCTTCGAGTTTGATAAATATGCATTTTAAAAGTTTCTGGATAAAGACTAAATAACTTAATTTGTCCAGGTGTTAATAAATTTTTGTAGTCGGCTACATTTTTAGCCGTAATTGAATATTGAACTTTATCATTAGGATAAGGGTCTAAGTGATGATCACCTACTTGATAACCTGTGGGTACTTTGGTAATGCCACCTGTCCACTCAGGTATAGAGCCATCTTTGTTTGCTGCCTGCACAGCGCCCATTGGAGTTAACTCTTTACCTAACTTATCTGCGTCAGCAGCAGACGTTTTTGCATTCACAACCGTTGCAGCAAGGGCAACAGAAACGGCTAATGTTAGTAAGCTACTTTTCTTTAAAATGCCTGTTTTTAAGGTTTGGGTTTTCATAGTTGCTGCCTTTTGTTAAATTGAATAACTGATGCTAAAAGATACATAATCTCTATCTTCAATTTGATTAGTGGTACCAACGCCATCGAAAAAGCTATTATAATTTACATCTGCTTTCCAACGACTTTGATAGTCAAAACTCAAGCCAAGTGCAACAGACTTCCTATCTTCTACAAATAAAAACAAAGGATCAGGTGTTATACCTTTAACATCGTGCGAAAACACCATGCGCGGTGACATATTAACACCGGCAAAAAGATTGTTATAATCAAGTTTTACAACGGCTTTATATCCCCAAGCAAAAGCTGTTGGGAATGGGTTAGTTTCAACACCATTTTGAATGCCTAACTCTAAACCAGGCGAGGCTTCAATACCTCCATTCCTTGCTGTACCAGGACCATTTAACCGTAACTCACTATGCGATGGCATGTCACTAATGTTAATACCACCTACTTCGATTAATCCTACTAATTGGCTAGCACCAAATGTTGGACCAAACAAGTGTGTTACAGTCACTTGTGCTTGTATGGTATCTGACAAAATAAAACCATTAGCAATCTCTCCTGAACCGTATGGACACTGATTTTTAAAAGGTGCTAAACCTGTAGATGAACAAACATTATCAGTGATAGTCGCATCTGGGTCAGTTACTTGAGAAATATTATTTAATCCTTCAAATCCAGGTATACCTGCATTGGCTAACTGCTGTGGCATAGCAGCAAAAAGCAAATCGACATCATCAATTTGAAGTGGTTCGTCTTGACGGTAACTTATTTCTCCTGCAATAGCCGTAGTACCTATAGTTGTGTTAAAGCTTACTGCATACATTTTTATATCTTCTGGATAAGCTAGCTTAACTTGTGAAAATGCAGAAAGGTTATTGTATAGCCCTTCTTCTGTAATACCATTTGGATTTGCCGCTAGATACATAAGATCAGCACCAATGGCTTCTGCACCAAAGTTTGCTGTTTGACCAGAAAAAAGTGGTCTACGACTATGATAGTTTACATAATAAAAACTTAATTCTGTTTCATTTAACTCAGGTAAATACCAAGATAAACGTAAACCATATTGACCGCCATTTTCAGGCTCCCATTCAGCTGACTTCCCTGGTGCTCTTAACGTGGTTTTAGTTGGGTAAGCAAGATAAGCTTGGCCTGCTGCGGCCATTAACTCAGGATCACCAGAGCGCACCATATCGCCAATTTGATTAAGACCCGTAATTAAGTAGTCAATATCCATATCTGGATTACCAGAAAAACCTAAAGATATATTATTGTTGTGTCCACCATCACCTGCGAAGTCATTAGTGGAAAAATAACTACCTGGCGGTGGTAAAATAGTTTTTTCCCAAGTGTATTGGTAAAAAGCTTCAATATTTATATTTTCAGTGATACCTAAAGATCCCCAAACGGCCCCAAAAGGAATAAAAGCTTCTTTAAGCTCTGCACCTGGCGCTTTTAAACGCGCAATATCAACCGGATTTATTTCACTAATACCATGACCAATTAATGTACTTTCACCCCAACTGATCACTTGTTGACCAATGCGAATTGAAAGAGGCATTTCACCTAAATCAAAATTACCATAAACATAAGCATCAAGTAATCGTACATCGGTACATACTTGTTTTTTAGCTTCATGGTCATCACATGGGTTGTTAATATTATTATTTAATTGGTTTGCCCAAGCCCTATCAGAGTCCATCATAGCAAAATCATAATAATACATACCGCGCACGAATATACCCATACCATCATAATGTATGTCTAATTCATGACTGCCTTTAATTAACTGCGAAAAACTGTCACCGGCATCAAAGTTTAAGTTGCCATTGTCAACGTTGGCTGAATAACCACCCGCACCTTGCCAAATTGTATACTTGTCTGGATCAGAGCTAGTAAAAACACTATAACTATCATAATTTAAACCATTGTTTAAATTATTAGTTTTAGCAACATTATCATTCCAATTTCGGTTTTCGGTACGTATGCTTGTGCCAGCACTAAATGTAGAATCAAAATTGATTTCCACTTGTCCAAATTCCCACCTTGCAGCTTG
>Ga0209826_1000574_pt1 | contig 26161 bp, 19 predicted proteins | sample GOMGulsemesocosm_5_FD_184637 | JGI IMG/M metagenome (GOLD analysis project Ga0209826, IMG submission 184637) | Methane-oxidizing microbial communities from mesocosms in the Gulf of Mexico - GOM15C Gulf of Mexico (SPAdes) (version 2) | ecosystem: Environmental > Aquatic > Marine > Cold seeps... | reverse complement strand
CATATAAAAATGGGTAATTCCTCTCCAGAACCATAAAAACAAAGGTGCCATAAGCGCAAAAACAGCATAGGCCCGGGTTATGGTTTTATAATCGACTAGAAAATTTTCATCGATGCCTTTGCCTTGAATGGGAAACCAACGAGCAAATGTCATGAGCCATACATGCAATTGTACTGATTAATACAATTTCCATAATTTTCCTTAATGTCAATTTTGTGAAAAATGTAAGTTTGGAGTTTAACAAAAAAATCTATTTATTAAAATGCATTCGATGTGTTGTGAACAGTTATTGCTGGTTTATAAATGAGAGCATATTTATGTTGCTGAAACAGGAAGTAATAGTTGTTTATAAGGGTAAGTGTATTGCTTAAACAATTAATGTAAAAAGTAGTATTAATGATCTATAATCATGTTTTATCAGAAGTTTATTATTAGAAGGTTTTATGTCAGCAGTCATTGAAGAAAAGACGATTAAAGGCTTGCGTGAAGTTGCATTTTTAGGTTTTTTTGCTGTTGCATTATTTTTTGTAATAGCTCTTGTTACTTTTAGTAATGAGGATGCAGGTTGGACTCATAGTGGTTCTATGTCAGTTATTAACAATGCCTGCGGTGTCGTGGGAGCATGGGGTTCTGATTTTGTCCTTAGCGTTTTTGGATTAATGGCCTATTTGTTTCCGGCGATGATTTTATGGCATGGCTATTTGGTGTACAGCCAAGAAAAAAAGCAAAATGGAAAGTTAATTATAGCAATACGATGGGTAGGGTTTATTGCCACACTTATTGCTGGAAGTGCTATTTTTTATTTACATATTCTTCGGCTACATGTTGAGTTACCTGGAAGTACGGGGGGTATTTTGGGGCAAGAAGTGGGCGAGGTGTTGTTACTTGTTTTAGGTAATTCAGGCGCTACTTTATTATTGTTAGCTGTATTCTTAGCGGGTATTACACTTTTTACAGGCTTGTCCTGGATTGCATTATTAGATTTTGTTGGCAAATATTCTCTTTTACTGGCTAATAGAGCCTACCAAGCTTGTTTGTCTTTATTTGATACCTATAAAGATCAACAAGTCAGGACTCGAGAATTAAAGAGAGAGTTACCTCCAAAAGTTGCTAAAAAATCTAAACTTAAAATAGCACCTTTAATGAATAAGGTTGAACAAGGTGAAAGAGAGGCGAAAGAAAGTCAGGTTGATATTTTTGAAGAACCCTTTGATTCTAAGACATATAAAGGAAAACTCCCACCGTTAGTATTACTTGATAAGCGTATTTCTAAAGTAAAAGGCTATTCTGATGCAGATTTAGAAGAAATGTCGCGTAAAGTTGAAGATGTCTTACAGGATTTTAATGTGGTTGTGGAAGTGGTAGCGGTACATCCTGGGCCTGTTATTACACGATTTGAACTAAGGCTAGCAGCAGGACTAAAAGTAAGTCGGGTGAGCGGATTATCAAAAGATATTGCACGAGGGTTATCCGTAACCAGTGTTCGAATTGTTGAGGTAATTCAAGGTAAGGCCGTTATTGGACTGGAAATACCTAATCGAGAAAGAGAAATGGTGAGTTTGCGAGATTTGATTGCTGCTCGTAGTTTTGAAAAAGCTAAATCAAAACTCACTTTTGCTATGGGCAAAGATATTGCAGGTATTCCCGTAGTTGCTGATTTAGGAAAAATGCCTCATGCCTTAGTAGCTGGTACGACAGGGTCGGGTAAATCGGTTGCGATTAATACCATGATTTTGAGCTTGCTTTATAAAGCAACACCAGAAGAAGTAAGATTAATTATGATTGATCCAAAAATGTTGGAGCTTTCAGTTTATGAAGGTATTCCACATCTTTTGACTCCCGTTGTTACCGATATGAAAGATGCCCAAAATGCATTGCGTTGGGCGGTTGCTGAAATGGAAAGACGTTATAAACTGATGTCTAAAGTGGGTGTGAGAAATTTAGCAGGATTTAATCAGTTAATTGCTGATGCGGAGAAAAAAGGTGAACCTATTCGCGACCCCTTATTTCAACTAACTGAACCTTTGGCTGAAGGTGAAGAATTTCCGACTTTAACAAAACTGCCAAGTATCGTTATTGTGATTGATGAGTTGGCCGATATGATGATGATTGTCGGTAAAAAAGTAGAAGAATTGATTGCTCGATTAGCACAAAAGGCAAGAGCAGCAGGAATTCATCTAGTATTAGCAACTCAAAGACCCTCTGTAGATGTTTTAACAGGACTGATTAAAGCGAACGTACCAACACGTATTTCTTTTCAGGTTTCATCACGTATTGATTCCAGAACTATTTTAGATCAAGGTGGGGCAGAAGCTTTGTTGGGTAATGGTGATATGTTATTTTTACCTTCAGGAACCAGTATTCCTATTCGAGCTCATGGCGCTTTTGTGGATGATCATGAAGTGCATAAAATTGTTGAATTTTTGAAACAAACGGCGCCTAGTAATTATCTTGAGGAAATTACCCAAGAACGATCAGACACTGGTGAGTTTGTACCTGAGGGTGGTGCAGATTCTGAAATGGATGCTTTGTATGATGAGGCTGTTATGTTTGTGACAGAGTCTCGAAAAGCTTCAATATCTAGTGTGCAAAGACGTTTTAAGGTGGGATATAACCGAGCGGCTCGAATGATTGAAGATATGGAAGCTGCAGGTGTTGTGAGTTCCCCCGAGGGTAATGGATCAAGACAAGTTTTAGCGCCACCAGCCCCAAAGGATTAATTATGAGCGGTACAATGATCGGCTTTTTTGTTTTAATGATTATTTCTACTGTTTTTGGCTGGTTGTTTAGTCGGACTAAAAAAGTAGAAAAACCTGTCAAAGCAATGTTATTTGTTTTGTATTTTTGGGGCAGTTTTTTTGTTCAATTAATAATATTTTCTTTGCTTTATTATTTTGGTTTGTTAAGCGATTTTATGACTTGAAAGTAATTGATATACTTCGCGCAGTCGTGACGGCGTGAAGTATAAGCAAGGAATGCTATTTATTTTAGCCCTAAATACATTGATTTTTGCTCCATCTTCACTGATTGTTCGCGCAAAAAAAGCCCTCTCCTTGATGGAGAGAGCCTATAGCTTTAGTAAAACCTCTGACTAATTAATCAACAATCGCTTTAACAGCAGGTGATTGATGCTCAAAAGGATTATTATCGCTTTTTGTTTCTGTTGCTGCTTTTGTGCCAGGTAGAACTTCAAAGCCCATAGTAAATTGCACCAGCATGGATTTTAGTTGATCAAACGGTTTGCGATCACCTTTTAAAGTGGCCTTACCATTATCAATCAGTTCATCAAATTTCACAGCCCCCATCATTACCGTTTCTAAATCAGAACGGTTAACGGTAATATCAAGATCTGCTTTATCTGCATACTGGTTTTTAATATTGGTCAAAGTGGCATTGCTAAGTTCAAGTACATACCGCTCATCGTTATCTGGCGTATTCAAGTTAATAACAAAGTTTATACCCTCCGCTTTCTTACTATCTAAGCGAACAGCAAGAAAATCTAGCCATAAATCAGTCGTCATCGCACGAATCATGTCTGGCCCTGCTGTTTCAGGTGATTTTCCTTCAGGAATACCTGAGCGTAATTCATACGCACCCGCTAAAAAGCTATTACGTACACTCGGGCTTTCTTTTTGATAGCCAATTTGTTCAAACACATCAGCTAATAAATCTTTAGCAACTTGGTTAGCAGGCTCAGCGTAAATAAGTTTGTTTAATATTTCCTGCGCATAGTAGTACTTACCTTGAGTGTAAAGCGCTTGACCTTTTGCAATAATTTTATCTGCACCGCCCATCATTTCTACATATAAAGGCGCAGAATCTTTAGGTGATAACGGAATCAATGTGGCAGGATTAGCGTCCCAATAACCTAAGTACCGGTTAATCACTGCACGGCTATTATGCTCTTCTGAACCATGATAGCTGTGTGCTGCCCACTTATTTTGCAAACTTTTAGGTGGCTTATAAACATTATGGATTTCATTAATCGTGACACCTTGATTAGCCAAATGTAATACTTCGTTATTCAAGTTAGCATAAATATCCCGTTGGGTACGCATCACTTCCTGAATACGCTCATTACCAAATCGTGGCCAGCTGTGTGCAGCAAACATAACGTCAGCTTCTTGACCAAACTTATACAAAGCCGCATTAATTCCTTGAGACCATTTCAAGGCATCACGTACTAAAGCACCACGTAGAGTGTAGATATTATGTACAGTTCCTGTGATATTTTCTGCCGCCCAGAATGCTTTCATTTCTGGGAACCAAGTATTCATTTCTGCAGGTGCTTCAGTTCCTGGTGTGTTTTGGAAAACCATTTTCACACCATCAATAGTCATATCTTCGAAATCTTTTTCTATGAAGACAGTCGGTTTGATTAAACCTAAATTACCTGCAGAAGTATTTTTACCAATGGCTTGGTCAACATGTCCGTATGGACTACGAGGCAATAATACCCCGTATTGAAAAAACATACGGCGAGTCATGGCATTACCCGCATAGACATTTTCTGATACCGCATGTTCCATGAAGCCAATAGGGGCAATGATTTTTACTTTCCCGCTTTTTACATCGGCCTCATCAACAACACCACGGACACCTCCAAAATGGTCAGCATGTGAATGTGAATAAATAACAGCAACAACAGGGCGCTCACCTAACTGTTCATTAACAAATTTTAATGCAGCAGCAGCCGTTTCTTTAGCCGTTAGTGGATCTAAAACAATCCAGCCAGAATTACTTTTGATAAAAGTAATATTGGATAAATCAAAGCCACGTACCTGATAAATTTTACCGGGTAGCACTTCATACAAACCATACGCCATATTGATAACAGCTTGGCGTTGTAATGATGGGTGGATACTATCGTATTTTAAATCGTTTAATAGAAACTCATAGCTGCCCATATCCCAAGCAACATGACCAGCTTCCGCCATAATCTGCTTATACTCTGGCGCGGCAATAAAACCTTTTTTCGCCTCTTCAAAATCACGCTTATCTTCAAAAGGCAGTGATTTACGCAAACTTTCTTGTAAAGCAATCGTGTAGGAAGAAGGCATTTTGCCTTTGGGGTGAAAGTGATCACTTTTAACAGCTGCCTGAGGCTATATTTGCTTGTCTGGTATTGTATCTAGGGTGCTACAAGCGGTTAAAGCTAATCCGCCTAATAAACTAATACCTAATTTGACAAAAGGCATTTGATTTTTGTTGTGTTTCATTCCATTGGTCTCCAAGAATATTTTGGGTAAAAATATTTATACGAAATATAAGTAAGCTGTACAAAGTATCAAACAGATAAGTTGTAGAGCAATAGTAGTCTAGACTGAATTTTAATATGTGTATAATGCATTTTATTTATAAATCATATGTGTTTTATGCATTATGATTGACCTGAAACGCTTGCATCACGCTCATAAGTAGGTGGTCATAAATAGTCTAACATTTTAGAAACTAGGTGACGTAGCATTAAAAATAGCTCTTAAGCCCTCGCCCCAAGCGGGGAGAGGGTTTGGGTGAGGGGAATAAAATAAAGCTCTCTATTCCTTATTCTCTTTTACTTTCAAAAGAAAAGAGAAATTTGAAGAAGAGAATTATTTGACTCCCCCTCACCCAACCCTCTCCCCGCTTGGGGAGAGGGCTTTAGAGCAATGTCTATTACACCTTACATACTATTATTTATACCTTTCAAAGTTTTTAAATTAAATAATACAGCCAATTTTAAATTTTTAATAAAATGTTAGAATATTTTTTGAAACCTACTTACCTTGGCAAGATATCAAAACTTTGCCCTTGCAGCTAAAGAGTTGTCACTTTCGCAACCTGCACTGACACGTAGCATTCAAAGTCTTGAAGAGTATTAATTGTTCCAAAAGTTCTGACATTCTATTTCACCCTCGGCAACTGCTCCTTACGTTGCTCTATCTTCTGCATCCATGCAGTCATTATCCCAACTTTCACCTTCAAGAGAGAAGGGGCTAGTGTGTCAAAACTTATGGAATAATTAATAATTAGGGGTGCAGTTAATTGAGAGCACTAGAAAAGGGGGGTAAACCAACTACTTTTGGTGTTGAATTGCTGGAACATAGTGGAGTCTTATACTGTTGGTACAAAGTTCTATTTTGCTTAGAATGGGGCAGAAATGCCCCATCCCACTTGGTTCATACTTTATATAGTTTGAGTAATAATCAAGTAATAAAACCTATTGGCTCATCATAACTCGTTTAGCTTCAGCTTCTAAATCTATATAAGGTGTTCCTTCCACTGTTACACCCACTAGATCAATAGTACCGCCATTAAATTTACTTGGTGATGGATATAATTCACTCACCGCGTCACCACTATCATAAGCGATGCATAAACCATCTCCAGACAAAGTGAATTTAGCAGGCTGTGTTTTCATCGGCCCTTCAGCAACTAAGGTTTCGTTAATGTACAATTTAGTCGTACCCACTGACTCTCCATTTTTACCTGTTTTTTCTCTGATAAACTCCATTCCTACGGTATATTTTCCAGAAGTCAGTTTTTGAGAAGATTCAAAAACTTGTTCAGGCTTTATACCCAAGAAGTTATATACATAATGGAGTTTATTATCCTTAATAAATAAAGAATGACCGCCAAAGCGTGAACCGTGTGCAAATATAACGCCTGATGCATTTTCAGTTAGTTCAACATTTGCCAGTATTTTATAGGACCGACCTCTTACATTAACCGCTACACCTTCTGGCACTGGTGCTGTGTTGGGATAATAAACATATCTATCTCTAGCGGGTTCTTGTGAAGGTCTTTCAATGCTAATAATTTCAGCTGCACTTCTATCATCTAAAGGTAAAACATTATTCTTTTCAGCTTCTACAAACCAGGCTGCGATTAATTCCTGTAGTTTTTCAGGGTTTTCTTTGGCAAGGTCTTTAGATTCTGACCTATCCTCAGCAACGTGGTAGAGCTCCCAGTCATCTTTATCAAAATTACCTTTACCTGAAAGTGGCGCGTGAATTGCTGCCGCTTTCCAGCCATCTTTCCAAATACCACGAGAGCCTAACATTGCAAAATATTGGACTTCTTTTTGAGTTGGGTCAGTTGGTTTTGCATCAAAGGTATAAGCCATGGATACGCCTGATAGAGGTTCTTGCTCAACGCCTTTATATACTTTGGGCATTTCCAGACCAACTAATTCTAGAATGGTAGGAACAATATCTACTGAATGATGGTATTGCTGACGTACTTCACCTTTCGCCTTGATGCCCTTTGGCCAAGAAATAATGAGTGGATCATTGGTTCCACCTGCATATTGTGAATAACGTTTAAACATTTTGAATGGTGCAGAAAAAGCTGAAGCCCATCCTGTAGGGAAATGTTCATAGGTTTCTGGGCCACCTAAAACGTCTAAATATTTCATGTTTTCTGATAATTCGTCAGGGTAACCATTGAAAAATTTATTTTCGTTCACCGAACCATTAGGGGTTCCTTCACCTGAAGCTCCATTATCAGCAGCATACATGACGAGCGTATTTTCTAACTGACCACTTTCTTCTAGGTAATCAATAATACGACCTACCTGAACATCAGTATATTCAGAAAATCCAGCATAAACTTCTGCCATTCTAGCGAATAACTTTTTCTCATCTGCATTTAATGAGTCCCAAGGACGTACATTGTCAATAGGCGCTGCCATATCTTCTCGCATGGGGTTCATTGGCGTATTGACCGTTCCTTTTGGTAATATGCCTTTCTCAATCATGCGCTCTGTTACCCAGTCTCTGTAGACATCATAACCTTTATCAAATTTTCCTTTGTATTTTGCTATATATTCTTTTGGAGCATGATGTGGTGCATGGTTAGCCCCTGGGTTAAACCATAGGTACCAAGGTTTAGAAGGGTTTGTTGCCTGTTGGTCGCGCAGCATTTCAAGCGCATGGTCTGCTAAATCCTTAGAAAGGTGGTAGCCTTCTTCTGGCGTTGCAGGTGCTTCAATAAAATGATTATCTTCGATTAAATCGGGATACCATTGATTGGTTTCACCGCCAATAAAACCGTAAAAGCGATCCCAGCCCATTTGTAATGGCCATTGTTTTTTGCTGCCTCCAGAAGCAACATCTTGCTCAGGTACATTATGGTTTTTACCAATCCAAAAGGTACTATAACCATTATCTTGTAGTATTTTAGAAAGTGGTGCAACTTCTTCGCCCATTCTACCATTAGCGCCAGGAAAGCCATCTGTCGTTTCCGTTATGGCAGCCATACCATTCAGGTGATGATTTCTACCTGTTTGAATAGTAGAGCGCGTTGGTGAACATAAAGCCGTTGTATGCCACTGAGTATAGGTTAAGCCATTCTCCGCAAGCTTCTCCAACGTGGGCATTTTAATAGCCCCACCATAAGGAGACCAGGCACCAAGACCGGTATCATCGTATAAAACAAATAGTATATTTGGAGAACCTTTAGGGGCTGATTTTGGTGTGTAAGCTGACCAGTCTGATTTAGAGTCTCTAATATCTAAAGCAATTTTACCCTTAAATTCAGGTGTATTGCTGTTAGCTTGTTGGTTCTCTTTAATGATTTGATTACATCCCGTTATTGTCGCCGTTACAAGTACAAGCGGGAGTAATATAGGGCGAGTAAATTTTATTTTTTCCATTTTTTATCCATAATTTAATGTTTTACAAAAATTTCTTAAGTGAAAAATATATTAATTCATTTGTCTTTCTTTCTCCTGATTTGAGTTAAAGGAAGGAATACTACAAAGGCAGTTTATTTAGGGTTTGATACTTGAACGAAAAGTACAATCTATTCACAAAAAACTGTTGTTAAAACGCCAAAAAATTTCTGAGACATGTTTTTTATAGAAGAAATATGAATGAACATTACAAAATATAAAATCAATAACGTCTAGCCTCATGAATTCTAGACTAAATGTAGTTATGTGTATAATGCATTTTATTTATAATTTACATGTGTTTTATGCATTATGATTGACCTGAAACGCTTGCATCACGCTCATACTTTGGCAAGGTATCAAAACTTTGCGCTTGCAGCTAAAGCATTGTCACTTTCACAATCGGCACTGACACGTAGCATTCAAAGTCTTGAAGAACAATTAGGTGTGCAGTTATTTGAGCGAACTAGAAAAGGTACTAAACCGACTGCTTTTGGTATTAAACTGCTTGAGCATAGCGAATTGATTACTAAACAAATAAAGCAGTTAGAGCATGATATGAAAAATCTGCAAGGCATGCATTCTGGTACGTTGAACATTGGCGCTGGGCCTGCAGTGGCCAAAGCCTTTTTAGGTTCTGCAGTAGGACAATTTAATCAATTAAAGCCACATATTGATATTAATGTGAAGCTAGAGCAAATACCTACACTTTATACTCAGTTACTCGAAGGGAAAATTGAATTTATAGTGGGTGACCCTTTGTATCTTGATCCGGCCCAAACAGTAGATACTCGGTTTTTTCCTAAGCACCCAATTTATTTTTTCTGTCGTAAGAATCACCCTATTTTGGAAAGCAGTGAAATAAATTTACAGAGTATTTTTCAATACCCATTTGCTGCTCCCTATATGGCATCGCATTATAAACAAGCTTTAATTAAACGCTTTGCCTTGAGTCATGTTCAGCCCGAACGATTTTCTTCTTGTTCGGATATTGAGTGCGATAATCTCGATATACTTGAGTCCATTGTAGAGAATAGTGATGCAATTTCATTTACTACATGGTCTATTCAGAAGCACTTTTCCGCTGCTTTAAGTTTAATTCCCATCCAAGTTCCGAATCTGGAAACTAATTATGCAGTTATTACATTGCCCAAAAAAACATTAAGTCCACAAGCAGAAATATTTATTGAACAGTTATTTGTTATTGAAGGAATTGAGACTGCGGTTAATGAATAAAAAAGGGAAATTTATGATGTTTGATAAAGACTAAAAAAGGGACTGTAATCAATAAGGCTCTCTAAGATGATTTTTTTGTCAGCAACACAGCTTAGTTTGCCACCATTTGATAATTTATGTAAATAGGGAAGTAAAACCCGTTGAGTGATAGGGGCGTCTATAACAATGATTTCATGTTCAGCTATTTGGCTAGGTGTTTTTGATAGTTGAAGAGTTGAAGGTGTTCCAGATATTTCTTCTATAAGAATATGAACAGTTTTTGATATATTTGTTATTTTTATTTGTCTGATAATACCTATTTTATTTGTTAAATCTGCATAGCAAAATAAAGCAATATCCCCAATATTGCATTCTATGTAGCTAGTTTCAGCAATAACAAGGTTTTTACTGTTCACCTGAAGTGATTTCACTGTTTTAGCTTTAGATAGAAATTCCAGATTAGTTGATGATGTATTTTTTGATTGAGGATTTGAGGTTACATCCATATCTTCAATTTTTGTATTTTCTAAAGTATCTAATGGAGTGATTTGGGTACTCAGTTTCTGGATTTTTTTAAGTGTACTTACTTTAGTCAGGTATTCTGAAATATTGTCAAAACCGATCAGTAAGTGGGAAATAGCGGGAGCGGATGGAATAGGATTATTAATAACTGACTGATAGCCTGATAAATGGTCAATTATATTGAATAGGGCATCTGGGTCGAGGTTACATACAAAATTATTAGATTGTATGGTGCTTATAACATCTTCGGTATTGATCGTTGTGACAAGTTGTTGATCTTGCAGAATGCTATTAATTGCACACGGTGTATTCCTGCTGTTAGAATCCCAATGAAACGTATTGATTGACGAGGTTGTAATATTATTTAAAACGAGTTTATCAGCCAGCATACTAATAATTAAGAAAAGTTCTTTAATTTGCTTGGCAGAATATAAATAGGGGTTGGATATATTAAAAAGAATATTACGCTTTAAAACAGATTCAATAGTTAATTGGCTTTTAAAAGTAGAGATATTATGATTTATCTTATGCTGAGAACTGTCTGCTTTTAGTGCGCTGTGATAAACATGACCAATCTCGTTCCATAAAGAAGAGGAGGGTGTTTCATGAAAGATGGCACTTAATCGTTGAGAGTGGCCTATCAGTTGTAAAGCAAAGTAAATGGATGTATTTTGCTCATCTTTTGATACATTTTTTAAATCATTTATTTTACAAAAAGCGAGTCCCATATTTCGCAATAATTGAATACAAAGTCTTATGATTTTAAATGATGGCGTTCCTGTGTGATTCTTAGTTGAAAAGGCTAGTTCAATTGAGTTACAAGTTGTGATGACTTTAGGCGTTATTAGAACGAGAGCTTTAAACACCTCACTAGATTTTGACTTGTGTTCTCGTAAAAGTTTGGCGGCACTATTCAATTCAACCGCCGATTTAGCGATATTATTTTGATTTAAGAAATTTAGCCAGATTGCTACTGCATCAGATGAGAGCTCAAAGGGTAAGGTATTTTTTGTCATATTGCTTATTTTTTTGTCAGTTTTTCTGTTTGCCTTCCTCAGTCCTAAGTTTAGCTCTTTTCTAATTTTTTAAGTAATAATAATTTTATTTGCGGCTCCTGCTTGTTCTTTTACTAATTTAGGAACTAAGTAACCGGGTAATACCTTTTTTATTTGATTCATTAAATCAATTGCTTCATTCTGCGGGACGTCAAAATGGGCTGTGCCTGTCGTTTTATCAAGCAAATGAAGATAGTAAGGTATTATTTTATAAGAAAAAAGCTTTTCATGTAAAGTGCAAAGCTGCTTGGCATCATTATTAATACCTTTCAATAGTACGGCTTGATTGAATAAAGTGATATTGGTATTTTTTAACTGATCACAAGCAAACCTTACCTTGTTATTGAGTTCGTTAGCATGATTTGAATGAACGATCATAATTAAATCTTTTTTAATTATCGCGAGTTGATCACATAAAGCAGGGGTGATTCTGCTGGGTAAAACAATAGGGATACGGCTATGAATTCGAATTCGTTTAACATGGGGGATTAAATCTATTTTTTGAATTAAAGCTATCAGTTTTTGGTCATTGAGTAATAAAGGATCTCCACCACTTAAAATAACTTCGCTAATATCTTGGTGTGACGTTATGTAGTTAAGTGCATTGAGGTATTTTTTAGTACTGAGTTGAAAATCATTATAGGGGAAGTTCCTACGAAAACAGTAGCGGCAGTTGATAGCACAACTTCCAGTGGTAATAAGAAGAACACGGCCATGATATTTGTGAATGACTCCTGTTTCAGCCATGGCAGGCACGTCTCCAACAGGGTCATCAGTATAACCCGCTTGAATAATGCTTTCATTGTTGGTTGGTAAAATTTGTTTTAGCAAAGGGTCATTTAAATTACCTTTTTCCATTCTATCGACAAATTCACGAGGTACGCGGATAGGAAAGTTTTCTGTTCTTGCCTGATGACTATAGTTATTAGAGATATTTAAATAACCACAAATATCATTAATATTATTAAACCCTTCTGCAAGATCTTGTTGCCATGTTTTTGTTGTTTGAAGCAAGTTTGTTCCTATATCGCAATGGTCGTTGTTTCTATTGATAGATAGCTTTATTATAATAGGTATAAATCACTATTTGTTTACTTGAGGAAAAAATGGCTAGATATAGTACGAATGAATTTAAAGCAGGTCTTAAAATCTTGTTAGATCAAGACCCTTGCGCCATCATTGAGAATGAGTTTATCAAACCAGGTAAAGGTCAGGCTTTTAGCCGTGTAAAGATCAGAAACTTAAAGAATGGGCGAGTGATAGAGCGTACCTTTAAATCAGGTGAATCTGTTGAGGGAGCTGATGTTATGGATATTGATGTGCAATATTTATACAATGATGGTGAATTTTGGCATTTTATGGAACCAGAGTCTTTTGAGCAATACCAAGCGGATAGCAATGCTGTAGCGGAGGTTGTTAAGTGGTTAAAAGAACAAGATATTTGCACAATGACTTTATGGAATGATTCACCGCTATCTGTTGCTCCACCTAATTTTGTAGAATTGGCGGTTGCAGAAACTGACCCTGGGCTAAAAGGGGATACTTCTGGCGGCGGCGGAAAACCAGCAACAATGGAATCGGGTGCTGTCGTTCGAGTGCCACTATTTATTCAAATTGGAGAAATGATCCGAATTGATACGCGTACAGGAGAGTATGTGTCTCGAGTAAAAGAATAGTGGCAGAAAACTGGAAGCCAGCATGTGATTTAAATGCATTGCGATCAAGAGCGCAAATGCTAGCAACCATTAGATATTTTTTTCTGCAACGTTCAGTGCTTGAAGTGGAAACGCCCTTATTATGTTCGGCAACAGGAACTGATCCTCAGTTGGATTTTTTTTCCAGTATCTACCATGCTGCGCCCAATAACAAAGAAATGTTTTTACAAACCTCACCAGAGTTTGCAATGAAGCGCTTGTTATCTGCAGGAAGTGGTTCTATTTTTCAAATTTGTAAAGCATTCAGAAACAGTGAATTTGGGCGGTTTCATAATCCCGAGTTTTCTATTCTTGAGTGGTATCGCATTGATTTCTCGCTTGATCAGCTTATGGATGAAGTGGCTGAATTGATTGTTGAGTTGCTCGGAAATCAGTTTTATCAGGTGGATAAACAGAGTTATTCAAATGTGTTTAAACGACACACAGGCTTAAATCCTTTAGTTTTTTGTCAAAAAACCTATGCGGATTATGCATTAAATAATGATATAAAAGATGCCGTATCTCTTTGTGGTAATGACCATGCTATGTGGCTAGATTTTATTTTTAGTTATAAAGTTCAGCCAGCACTAGAAGATAAAGCGCTTTGTATGGTTTATGGTTATCCCGCCATTCAGTCCTCTTTAGCAAGGATAAATATAAACAATCCTCTAGTGTCTGATAGGTTTGAAGTTTTTATTAAAGGGATTGAAATTGGTAATGGTTTTTTTGAATTATCAGATGCTGTTGAGCAAGAGGATCGGTTTGATCAAGAAAATAAATCTCGGCAGAGGAAAGGGATAAGACGTGTTGATAAAGATAAAAAATTTCTTGATGCATTGCACTCAGGGCTTCCTGATTGTAGTGGTGTTGCTCTAGGGCTGGATCGTTTGTTGATGGGGATAACTCAAGCCTACTCATTAGATGATGTAATCGCCTTTCCTTTTGAAAGAGCATGATATAATTCTGTGCTTTTGGTTGGGGTGATTCTTGATCCTTGATCTTATTTTTTAGTAACTACTCAGCGTAATTTTAAAATAGAATTCTTATCTCTGGAGCCCTCTCTTGTTGGAGAGGGTTGGGGTGAGGAGATCTCAAATAATTCTCTTTTACAACTTTTTTGTTTTTTTTGCATAAAAACCAAGAGAAAAAGAATTATTTTAATACCTCCTCACCCAACCCTCTCCAGCAGGAGAGGGCTTTAAAGCAAGAATATTACAATTTAAATACGCTGAGTAGTTAAGTTTTTTATTAAATATCCTTTCCACTGTAGGCTGGTAAACTTGTGACAAAAAAAGTATTTCATTTATTGATTTTGACAGTGCTTCTAACTTCTCAGTCTGTGGTGGCAGATGAGCAGTTTCTAGTTGAAAATATTAAAGTTAATGGGCTGCAAAGAATTTCAGCTGGAACTGTTTATAATTATCTTCCTGTTAATGTGGGAGAGAGTTTTGATTCTTCAAAGGCAGGCTCTGCCATCAGAACGTTATTTAAAACAGGTTTTTTTAAAGATATTTCATTAGAAAAAGAAGGTTCAACACTGGTTGTTAATGTTGTTGAACGTCCCTCTATTGCAAAAATAATATTTGATGGTAATGATGATCTCAGTACGGATGATTTAACAGAAGCTTTACAAAAAATTGGTTTATCTGAAGGTAAAGTTTTTAACCGTCAAATGTTAGATAAAGTAGAGCAAGAACTTAGGCGGCAATATTTTAGTCATGGTAAATATGGCTTAAAAATTGATACTAAAGTCGCTAAACTAACGCGTAATAGAGTGGGAATCCACATTGATATTACGGAAGGAAAAGTGGCGACTATCCAGCAAATTAATCTTGTTGGAAATCATTTTTTTGAAAATGATGAGTTGTTGAAAAATTTTGAATTAGCAACCACAAATTGGTTATCTTTTTATTCTAAAGATGACCAATATTCAAAACAAAAATTATCGGCCGACCTTGAACGCTTACGTTCGTATTATTTAGATCGAGGTTATATAAACTTTTCAATTGATTCAACACAAGTTGCAATAACACCTGATAAAAAAGAAATTTATATTAATATTAATTTAAAAGAGGGAGATTTATTTACGCTTGAAAAAGTCAAAATATCGGGTGATTTGGTAGTCGACCCTGAAGAAATTGTTAGCTTATCGCAAGTAGGGCCAGGTGAAGTCTTTTCACGAAGAAATGCTTCAGCAACCTCTAAAGCAATATCTGATCGCTTAGGTGAAGAAGGCTATGTTTTTGCCAACGTTAATATGGTGCCGGAGATTGATAATGAGGATAAAACGGTTGTTATGACTTTCTTTGTTGACCCTGGCAAACGTGTTTATGTTAACCGCATTAATATGACTGGAAATACTAAAACACGAGATGAAGTTTTAAGGCGAGAATTAAGACAAATGGAGTCTAGCTGGGCTTCTACCCGTAAAATTGAAAGATCAAAAATAAGATTGCAACGGTTAGGCTATTTTGAAGAAGTGAATGTAGAAACGCCACCTGTTGTTGGTACGAATGATCAGATTGATGTTAATTACTCAGTTGTTGAGAAATCATCCGGTAATTTAATGGCGGGTGTTGGGTTTTCTCAGACACAAGGCATTGTGTTTAATGCGAATATCTCACAAGATAATATATTTGGTTCAGGAAAAAGAATTAATTTAGCTTTTAATAATAGTGATATCTCAACACGTTATAGTTTTGGTTATTTCAATCCCTACTTTACTTTAGATGGTGTGAGTTTTGGCTATGATTTAGGTTATAGCTCACGCGATGCAGAAGAAGCCAATATATCTAATTATTCTACCGATGTGATCAATAGTAGTTTTAACTTTGGGCTACCATTAAACGAGAATGATCGTTTACGATTTTCTATTGATATTAAACACACTAAATTAACCACATCAATTTTTTCTTCTGATGAGATTCGTCAATTTGTTATTGATGAAGGCGACACTTATTTAACATATGCCGTCTCTCTTGGCTGGACACACGACACATTGAATCGTGCTATTTTTCCAACGGCGGGCTCGCAGCAACGGTTATCAGCATTTGCAACTATTCCTGCCAGTGACTTGCAATACTATAAAGTGGGATATAAGCAACAGATATATTTACCTTTGGCAAAAGGATTTACTTTTCGCTTATTAGGTGAGCTTGCTTATGGTGATGGTTATGGAAATACTGATGAGCTGCCTTTTTTCGAAAATTATTATGCTGGGGGGGTTAGAACGGTCCGTGGTTTTGATGATAATACGATTGGACCAAGAGACTCTAGAGGCGATCCCTTTGGTGGTTCGGCAAAAATTATAGGTAAGGCTGAATTGTTTTTCCCCATCCCTTTTGTGGATGAAATAAAGTCGATTCGTATTGGTTCTTTTTTTGATGCGGGAACTGTGTCTGACGGTTTTAGTGTGAGTAATATGAAATACTCTGTCGGTGTTGGTGGTGAATGGTTATCACCCTTTGGCGCTTTGGCTATTAGCTATGCAATCCCTTTAAATGCGGATGAGCAGGATGAAGAGCAACATTTTCAATTTTCTTTTGGAACAGGGTTTTAGATGTATCTGGTAAACTGAACTTTTTACTGTTTTATTTGTCATTAATTTGACCTATAATTCTCTAGCTTAGAGTTGTTTAAATTAATATTCACAACGGTTATTTTAATGCCGTTTATATCATGTTGTAAAAGATGGAATTATCAATGAAAAATAGAATTTCTTTATTTGTAATGCTTTTGTTTGTTGTTAACGTAAGTTATGCCGAATTAAAAGTGGGCGTGGTCAATGTCGCAAAAGTTTTGCAAGGTTCGCCACAAGCAAAAAAAGCACAAAAGCGAATGGAAAAAGAATTTTCTCCTAGAAAAAAACATTTAGAATCACGTGTTAAAGAGATTATAAAACTAGAAGAAAAGTTGACCAGAGATGCTTCTGTTATGGGAGAATCTGAACGTCGTAAACTTGAAAAAGATATTTTTGATAAGAAAAGGGAAGCGAAGCGAGCTCAACAAGAGTTTAAAGAAGATGTCAGCATGTGGAATAATGAAGAAATGGGAAAAATTCAAAGGGGTGTACTTGATGCCATTAAAGCTTTAGCAAAAGATGAAAATTTTGATTTAGTACTTATGGATGGTGTACAAAATGGTGTTGTTCATTATGCAAGTAAAATTGATGTGACTGACAAAGTTCAGAAAAAATTAGCTGCTTTATCTGATTAATTAAATATTTTTTTACAAGGTAAAACTGATGTCTGGACAATTAGATATATCACAAATTCAAGAGTTATTACCTCATAGATACCCTTTTTTATTGGTAGATAAGGTTATTGAATGTGAGCCCAAAGAGCGTTTGTTAGCATTAAAAAATGTAACATTTAACGAGCCTTTTTTTCAAGGTCACTTTCCCGGTAATCCTGTTTTTCCTGGTGTGTTAATGCTTGAGGCTTTAGCTCAGACAACTGCTTTATTGACATCGCAGTCGGATGATAAATACGGCCCAGGCTCCATTTATTACTTAGCGGGTATTGATAAGGCACGGTTTAAAAAACAAGTGGGTCCTGGTGATCAATTAATGCTTGAGGCTGTGGTTGTTAAGGCTAGACGAAATATTTGGACATTTGATTGTCGCGCTGAAGTCGATGGTAATTTAGCAGCAAGTGCGACTATTATGTGCGCAGCAGTGGCAGGTTAACTTGATAGATTCTAAAGCAGTTGTTCATGTGAATGCAGAAATTGCCGATGATGTTACTATCGGGCCATTTTCTGTTATTGGGCCTGAAGTTAAAATTGATTCAGGTACCGTTATTGGGCCGCATGTTGTCATTAATGGTGCAACAATAATTGGCAGAGAAAATCATATTTATCAGTTCTCTTCAATTGGCGAGTGTCCGCAAGATAAAAAATATGCCGATGAGGAAACGCACTTAGAAATTGGTGATAGAAATGTTATTCGTGAGTTTACCTCTATTCATAGGGGAACGCTGCAAGATCATGGATTAACTTTGATTGGAAGTGACAATCTATTTATGGCATATACACACGTCGCACATGATTGTATCGTGGGAGACCATGTCATTATGGCTAATGGGGCTTCAATAGCGGGGCATGTGCATATGGGAGATCATGCTATTTTAGGTGGTTTTACTTTGGTTCACCAGTTTACTCAAATTGGAGCTTTCAGCTTTTCTGCAATGGGGAGTGCAATTACTAAAGATATTCCTCCTTTTGTTATGGTGGGTGGCCGGCCCACTGCGCCGCATGGCATTAATTCTGTGGGTATGGAAAGGAATGGAATCTCACCCGATGTTGTGAGACAAATTAGAAAAGCCTATAAAATTTTATACAAAAATAATTTGCGTTTAGATGATGCTATCGAAGAAATGGAAGACTTGGCTGGAGAAAGTAAAGAGCTTTCTGATATGGTCAGTTTTTTACGCAATGTGACACGAGGTATCTTGCGATAAATGCAAGTTGTAGCAGGGATAGATGAAGTAGGACGAGGTTGTATTGTTGGGGCTGTCATTGCTGCTGTGGTTATTTTAGATCCTAATAAACCTATTTTAGGATTAACGGATTCTAAAAAACTAAGCGATAAAAAAAGACATGTTCTTGCTAGTTTAATTAAAGAAAATGCCAGGGCATGGGCTGTTGGGCGTGCTGAGCCTTGTGAAATAGACCAAATTAATATTCTGCAAGCAACTTTACTCGCAATGAGCAGGGCATACTCGCAATTGAGTGTTACTCCTGACTGGGTTCAGGTAGATGGAACTTTTTATCCTGATATTTCTTGTTTAGGGGAAACCATTGTTAAAGGTGATTTGAAAATTGCTGAGATCTCTGCGGCATCTATTTTAGCTAAAGTTGCTAGAGATGATGAAATGAGTACTTTAGATCTATTGTATCCAGGCTACGAGTTCTCAAAGCATAAGGGGTATCCTACCAAACTTCATTTAGAAAGGTTACATGCGCTAGGCGTTACCGATCAACATAGAAAATCATTCTCACCTGTAAGAAAACAATTAGCATTGGCTATTTAGGTAGAGTGAGAGACACATTTTTATCGTTCGTAAATAGTAATTGCTAAATTACTTTATCCTGTTTAAATCTTATACCTGTTTTTATAGGGTAATCTGAAATCTATTACTGTCATTTAAATCATATTTATGAAGCCAGAGTTTGTCCATTTACGCGTTCATTCTGAATTTTCTTTAGTGGATGGCATTGTTAAAATCAAACCCTTGGTTAAGCGCTTGGCAGACTTTAATATGCCAGCGGTTGCTATTACAGAGCAGTCCAACCTTTTTTCTTTAGTTAAATTCTATCGAGCGACTCAAGCACAAGGTATCAAACCTATTTTTGGGGCAGATGTTTATATTTTTAACCCTGAAGAACCAAGCTCCCCCTCACGTTTAACTCTGTTAGCAAAAAATCAGCAAGGCTATACCACCTTAACAGAATTAATTTCAATCGCTTACCAGAAAGGGCAACATTTAGATGTGCCTATGCTAAAAAAAGAGTGGGTGGAACAAAATCATAATGGGTTGATTGCCTTGTCGGGTGCAATGGATGGAGATATAGGTAAGGCTTTAATAAGGGATAATGAAGAAGATGCTGAGCAAAATGCTATTTATTGGTCATCAATGTTTAAGGATAGTTTTTATCTTGAGCTACAGCGAGTGGGGAAGGTAGACGAAGAAAATTATATAAAATCAGCTGTCGATCTTGCTATCAAACTAGACTTACCCGTTGTCGCCACAAATTATGTCTGTTTTCTTGATAAAACTAATTTTGACTCACATGAAGTGCGTGTTTGTATTAATCAAGGGCGTGTGCTTGATGATTCTAAAAGACCAAAAGATTACACTCCCGAACAATATCTTCGTAGCTCAGAAGAAATGCTGGAATTATTCTCAGATATTCCTGAAGCCATAGAAAATACAGTAGAAATAGCCCAGCGTTGTAATGTTGAATTAACATTAGGTAAAAACTATTTACCTGATTACCCAGTGCCTGAGGGAATGACTTTAGATGAGCTCTTTGCAGAAGAATCTTATAAAGGCTTGGAAGAAAGACTAAAGCAATATCCAGCATTTGGAAGTGGCTCCGATGAGGAAAACCGACAAATTTATTTAGATCGCTTGAAATTTGAGTTGGATGTGATTGTTCAAATGGGATTTCCTGGCTACTTTATGATTGTGGCGGACTTTATTATCTGGGCGAAGAAGAATGCTATTCCCGTTGGCCCTGGCCGTGGTTCAGGCGCTGGGTCGCTCGTGGCCTATGCACTAAAAATTACAGATTTAGACCCTATTGAATTTGATTTATTATTTGAACGGTTTTTAAATCCAGAACGGGTCTCTATGCCCGATTTTGATATTGATTTCTGTATGGATAGACGAGATGAAGTTATCGACTATGTGGCTCGGCATTATGGTCGAGACAAAGTATCTCAGATTATTACCTATGGCTCTATGGCTGCTAAAGCGGTCATTCGTGATGTAGGACGGGTGATGGCTTTTTCTTATGGATTTGTTGATGGTTTATCCAAACTAGTACCTTTTGAAATAGGCATGACATTACCAAGAGCCTTAGAAGAAAGTCCTGAGTTAAAAGACCGTTATGAGAATGAAGAAGATGTAAAAACTTTAATTGATATGGCGCTTTCCTTGGAAGGAACGTCAAGAAATGCAGGTAAGCATGCGGGGGGGGTTGTTATTTCGCCCACTAAATTAACCGATTTTTCTGCGCTTTATTGTGACCAAGAAGGGAATAATTTAGTCACTCAATTTGATAAAGATGATGTTGAAGCGGTTGGGCTGGTTAAGTTTGACTTTTTAGGGCTACGAACGCTGACTATTATTGATTGGGCTCTACAAACAATTAATGCCAAGAAAGAAAAGGTGGGTGAGGCTATCGTCGATATTAGTCAGATTCCTAGGAATGATCAAACCACTTATGATGAGATTTTTCTAAAATGTCAGACAACGGCGGTATTCCAATTAGAATCTCGGGGAATGAAGGAGCTGATTCGTAAACTAAAGCCTGATTGCTTTGATGATATTATTGCTTTGGTGGCATTATTTCGACCCGGGCCACTGGAATCAGGGATGGTTGATGATTATATTAATGTAAAGCATGGTGCTAAAGCTGAATATGCTCATGATTTATTGGTGCCTATCTTAAGTCCTACTAATGGGGTTATTTTATATCAAGAACAAGTGATGCAAATTGCACGTGAATTGGCAGGTTATTCCTTAGGCGAAGCTGATATGTTACGGCGAGCGATGGGTAAGAAAAAGCCCGAAGAAATGGCTAAGCAGCGGACTATTTTCACCGAAGGTTCTATCAATAATAATATTGATGAATCCATAGCAACTTATGTTTTTAATTTAATGGAAAAGTTTGCGGGTTATGGGTTTAATAAATCACATTCAGCAGCCTATGCCTTAGTTGCTTATCAGACTGCTTGGTTGAAAAACCATTTTCCAGCCGCTTTTATGGCGGCAGTTATGTCTGCTGATATGGATAATACCGATAAAGTGGTCATTTTGATCGAAGAATGTCGAGAGATGGAACTCACGTTATTACCTCCTGATATTAATATTTCTCAATATCGTTTTACAGAAAATGAACAAGGTGAAATTGTTTATGGTATTGGTGCCATAAAAGGAGTCGGTGAAGCTGCAATTGAAGATTTACTGGAAGAAAGAACAGATAATGGCCCTTTTTTAGGGTTGTATGATTTATGTAAGCGAGTTCAACTACGCAAAGTTAATAGGCGTGTGCTTGAGGCTCTAATCAAAGGAGGGGCTTTCGATAGTATTAATGATAATAGAGCTTCACATCTGGCCGAATTAACCACAGCCTTAAAAGTTGCAGAGCAGCATGGGAAAATGAGTCTGGCAGGACAGAATGATATGTTTGGCCTCGCTGTTCAAGTGGATCAAGGAGATGATTCGGAAGCCTACTCTACCGCAGTTGAGCGATGGACAGACAAGGAAAAGCTTGATGCAGAGAAACTGACTTTAGGCTTGTATTTAACAGGCCATCCTATTGAGCGATATGAAGCTGAATTAAAGCATATTAGGCATGCAAGTATTGGTGAATTACTGGCCGATGCCGAACGTTCAAAATCTAAAATGGAAGGAAGAGTCGCAGGCCTAGTTGTTGAAATGCGAACCCGTCAAACCAAAAAAGGTACCATGATGGGGTTTGCAACATTTGATGATCGTACAGGACGACTAGAGGTGGCTGCTTTTAGTAAAACCTATGAAAAGTATCGTGATATTTTATCTAAAGATGTCTTATTAGTGGCGGAAGGCCCTTTAAGTATTGATGATTTCTCTGGTGGTTTAAGAATGACCGCGGATAAACTTTATACCTTTGAAGAAGCAAGAGAACTTTTTGCACGTTGTATTGTGCTTGGGTGGAATAAAGCTGAAAGTGAGATGGATTCAGTCTTATTTGTTGATGGTCTTAAAAAGGCATTGCAGCCCTTCGCAGGCGGGAACTGCCCAGTACAAATAGAATATTCAAATGATCAGGCAAAAGCGGTTATTCAATTAGGCGATGAATGGCGTGTTCATCCATCGGATGAGTTGATTTTACGTTTAAATAAGTTTTTATTAGAAGGAGTGGTTGAGGTGAGATACCGCTAATTGCATAATGTTACTAAATTAATGAGAGAAAGTTTTTAAGGCTTCATTAATTTTGTCTTTTGCATCGTGTAATATACTTAAGGAGTTTTCTGGTGAAAGGGTAATCGATTTTAGTTTGGCTGCTGCTGGAATTGAAGTAATAGCAGGTAGGTGAGGTAAATTTTTACCAATTTTAGTATGTAGCCTAGATAAAACAACGATATCGGTATAAGAGATACTCTGTTCATTGTGCTGATACCAATCTTCAGAGAGTAAAGGGACTTTGATAAACTCTTCAGCAAATCCCCATTTTTCTAGGATATTAGCACCTACAACCCCTTTAACAACAGGGATTGCTTCTATTATTTCTTTTTCGTCATAATAATCAGAAGGTAGATTGGCAACGAAGTTTAAAAAAGGGATAGTCCCAATATCGGCAACTAAGCCTGCTAATAAGGCTTCTTCTGGATTGATTTGTTTATCAGCAGCAGCCAATATGAAGCTTAGGCTTGAAAGATAGATGCTATTTTTCCATTGGTGATCAAGATGTTTTTTTATTAATACAGATTTACTGGAAAAAATATTCTTAATACTTAAGCTAGTCACTAGGCTTCGTGTTGCTTTTAAACCTATGCGTTGTACTGCATCAAAGCAACTTTTTGCAGGATTGATTGAAACATACAGTGGACAATTAGCTACTTCAATTAGTTTTGCTGTAATCACGGAGTCAAGTTGAATAATATCCACAGCTTCAGCAATACCAATCTCGTTCTGCATGGCTTTACGTAATTGAAGAGCGATAGTGGGTAGAGAAGGGACTTCAATATCATTATCAACAAAGTGGACAGCAAAGGTTTGTAATAAACGATTATGTTTTAAGCTATCGGGTATTTTGATCTCAGATATTTTATGTGGCTCGGCATTGATGGACATGATCTTTTGAGATACACGTAAAATATGAATCTCAGATTCTGCAGTGGCGGTTGTTGTATATTTTGTCCCACTCGTTAGGGGAAATTTAGCTTTAGTTTCAGTCGCTTCAATATTAAAAGACTGTCCTTTTTCATCTGCTAAGGACACGGTTCCTTTTAAAAGGTAAATGGCTGAATCAGTGGAATCATTTATATTAAAAATGACTTCCCCTTGAGCTATTATTTCGGTTTTATGCTCTAAGACAAAAGATTCCAGTTTATCTTCACTTAAATTCCTAATAGGGATTAATTGTTTCAGGGCTTCAAGAGTTAGCTTACCGCCTTCATGAGCTATATTGGAGGCTGTCTTTTTTCCTTTAAAAAATGAACTCATTAAAGCCATTGATATACCTTGATAAAATAGAGCAGGAGATAATAAAGGCGGCGCCTCATTTATACTGTTGAATAGGATTATAGCAGACTCATATGTCTATTCATTACTATAAGGGATAATTTATCATTCTCCTTTGAGGGAGAAGGTAGGAGTGAGAGAGGGAATAGATGGAAAGAGCTTTTGGGACGAATGGATATTTAAGAAAATATTTTATAAATTAGAGTGGAAACTGTTTCCAATATATCAGTGTCTATGTTTTTGGAATACTGTGAATGGCGAGCGGAAGGTTCAAAATCAGAGGGGGATGAAGGCTTTTTATTGGTTTTGATTTTTTCGTTAGCATGAAGTAATTCTCCGCCTGCCTTTTTCCATTCCATTAGATGTGTTATTTCCCCACTATCAACCCAAATGCCATGATCTCTACACTGGTCAACAATTACCCCACTACGATGGCCAAAATTAATCCTTCTCATATATTCGCTACACACGGGACATTTTATATATTTAACTTTTTTATGGGATGAAAAACGATCTTTATTAATATTTTTTATCAGATCTAAATTGATATTTGATACATTGGATACTGAACTTTCTAGTAAAGTCTCTATTTCACCTAAATCAAAAAACAAACCAAAACAGCTTTTGCAGCGTTCGATCAGAAAAGGGCCATTAATATCAAGCTTTATTGTCTGTAAAGCGGCAGTGCAATGCGGACAAACTCTGTCCGAGTGTTTGGTTTGTACGCTAAAGTTATGTTTGCTATGCAGGTCAATATCATTACGCACATTACAATATCGACAACGGTTAATGTTGCTAGGTAAAGGTGCTGAACAACTGCTACAATTGGCCATATTACATTTGATCCAAAATAGCTTTCTTTTTTGCGCTGTACTCTTGCTCAGTTATGAGTTCAGATTCAAACATATTTTTTAATTGTGTTAGTTTTGCTATTGCATCATTAGGCTGAGCTTGATTGGTATTTTTCTCAGTCATAGTTTGAGCCATATTTTGTCCTAAACCAATCCCAGCCCCCATTCCCATACCAATGCCTGCGCCACCGCCTTCATTTCGGGCGGCTTCACGTAATGCTTCAAGTTGTTGTACTTTTGTATAATCAAGCCCCACCGCTTGTGCTGCTTGAGCCTCAGCTGTTAAATCAGCAATTCGGTTGATTCTTTTTAGAGTTTCTTCATCAAAGTCAGTGCCTTCAATTCTAAAGTCGGTAATATCAAACCCGAGTTTTCGAAAGGCCATGGATAACTTAATAGAAATACCTTGAGCAATTTCTTCACGGTTGGCATCAATTTCAGCATAGCTAAATTTGCTCTCAGCAAGATAATCGCTAATAGGGTGGATGATGCGTGTGGACATAACGGATCTAAAGTCATCAATATAAAAATCAGCATGGCTGCCTACAATATTGACGAAAAAATCTCTAGGGTCGTATATCCGATAACTATAATTCCCATAAGCTTTGAGACCGACAGGGAACTTATATTTAGGGTCATCATATTTAATCAATGAGGTCGTTCCCCATTTTTGGTCGAGTACTTTACTTTGTTTATAAAAGTAGATTCCAACTTTATGTTCACTTTCAAAAAACTGCATAAATTTTTTGATGGTGGTCCAGAAAGGAATGTTAGCTGTCTCTAAGTCAATCAAGCCTTCCTCTTCAATAACGGCTTGAACTTTACCTTCATAAACAAAAATACAGCCTTGACCAGGGCCAACAATTAATTTGGATGCATTTTTTATTTCATCTCCATTTTCTGTCCATTTTGACAATAGAATATCTGCAGAAGGGTTATCCCATTCAATAACTGAACGAAGTTGTCTTTTAATACCATCAAATAGAGCCATATTACCCTCAGTGTAAGTTTAGGTAGCCTCTGATTAAGTCCAATTATTTTTAGCTTGCTATAAAACTGTCGCTAAATTCTAAGCAACTGAATCAGAGGTTCCTCAGATGTTGTATTATTAGATTATAGTGAAAATCAGGAGAAATATAGTGATAAGGTTATTTAAAGGTATTAAACCTATTGTTGGAAATAAAGTGTTTATAGATGAAAGTGCTGTTGTTATTGG
>Ga0209826_1000572_pt1 | contig 26168 bp, 11 predicted proteins | sample GOMGulsemesocosm_5_FD_184637 | JGI IMG/M metagenome (GOLD analysis project Ga0209826, IMG submission 184637) | Methane-oxidizing microbial communities from mesocosms in the Gulf of Mexico - GOM15C Gulf of Mexico (SPAdes) (version 2) | ecosystem: Environmental > Aquatic > Marine > Cold seeps... | reverse complement strand
GCCGCCAAAGTGATTGTTTTTTCGGTATTTTACTTCAACAAAAACCAAGGTTGTATCATCTTGCATAATGAGGTCTATTTCACCTTGTCGACAGTGAACGTTTTCATCAACAAAAGTTAAGCCTTGCTGCATCAAATAGTGTTTGGCAAATTGCTCGGTAATTGCACCTGTGACTCTGGTGGTCTTTTTTTTAGTCCATAACAATTTCGGTCACCTTATTACTTTGGTAACGACCCCAAATAAGGCTACGGGTCAGAATATTATTTTCATCAAGTTTTAACGTGCCCGTTTGTCCAAAATGAAGGATATAAGGGGCTTGTCGCATTAATGAAATTTTTGGCAAGACGTTATAGCTGTCAAATCCCATCGCAAATATTCGCGATAAACTGTCAGTACGTTTCGGCCATAATTGGTAGCTAAGTTGTGCTAACGACATATTTTGTTGTTTAGAGGTTAACAGCCAAGGCATTTGAGTGAAGGTTAAATCTTGTAAATCACTTAAACTACTTTTGTTATTAAGATCATTAAAATGGCTATGGCTTCTTGAGCTAGCATAAACAGGAATGACTTTAGCAAAAGGGCTAATATTTACGTCAATATAAGGCTTAATTAATCGAGTTTGTGCTTGTGAACCAACCAAGTAAATCATATCTATATCACGACGATTTCTGGTTTCTGTTTTAATGTTTTGCTTTAAACGGCTGGTAAGCTGGTTAATACGTGCTTGACTGGTATTAACATCTAAGCTTTCTTTTAAGCTGTTTTGCATTTGTTTACCTTGATTAAAGTAAACAATATCAACAGTTTTAGCGGTTATTTTTTGCCATTGTTCGCTAAAAGCTAACGCTATGCGTTTCGATACTTTATCTTGATGGCTTAAAATAATGGCAGAGCGGTAATTCTGTTGACTTAACACGGTTGCTGCTTGTTGTGCTTCACTTTCTGGGCGCATCGAAAGAGCACTTTGATAACTTGCTAAAGTATCTTGCTGCGGTAAATTGAGCAGCAAGGTAGGAATTTGTAACTCAATGTTTTCTTCGCTCATGGTTAGGTAGTTAGCAACATGAGCTTTTAACAAGGGCCCTATAACATGATCTACCTTTAACTCGCTAAAGCGGCTAGGGATATTGCGCCAATCTAAAGCGTTAGTATCAATAAAATGAATATTTACCTTAGCATTGTTTTTATATGCGGCCAGTACACCTTGCTGAGCAGCTAATCCTGCACCTGCTTGAGCGCCACTTAATGGCAGTAACACTGCGATGTTTTCAATAGTATCTAATATAAGTTCTGATTTAGTTAACTTTTCGACAATAAGGCGAGCAGGATGAGTGGGATATTTTTTTTGCCATAGCGATAAATAACGGATAAATTGCGTAGGATTAGCACCAAACTTATGGCTGTAGTGTAATAGTTGTTGCCAACCATTGAAAAATGGCGGCTTATCTTTACTCACTTGTGTTAACTGCCAAGAGTTAAGTGAGCTTAATTGTTGCCACAAAAGCCAAACATCTTGCTCGGTGGCGTGATCGTTCATTGAAAAAGCCATTAATTGCGCTGAAGTGGAAGCGGCTAGTTGATATTTTGCTAACAACACTTCACTTAAGGTTTGGTAATAAGCTAAGGTAAAAGCCAATGGCGGGTTACCATTTGCTGACTCCTCACTTTGTAGGTTCTCATTTTGTAAGTACTCACTTTGCAGCTTTCCACTTTGCAGACTGGCAGAATTTACTACCAACTCTTGCGCTAATTGCAGTTGTTGGTATGCTTGTTCGGTATAATTTAATGCTTGTAAACTTGCCGCTTTTACCAGTAATAATGGGTAAATGCTTTGTTGGTCGTCTACTAAATCACTGACTTTATTGGCTAACCACAGTGCTTTAAGGTAATTATGCTCTTGCAAAAATAATTCACTGGCTGATACTAATAATTCGTTAATTTTGTCTTGTTGCTTAAGCGCTGCTGATTGCTCGTTCAGTGATTGGGCCAACGTTAATAGCTCTTCAGCGGTTCTTTCTTCGCTTGCACCATCAAGCGTTTTTACGGCTGTTGTGGTTACTGTGGATGTTTTTTTGATCGAAGACTGGGTACTGCAAGCACTGATAAACACTGTGATTAGCAGTACTAAAGAGAATAGAATATTGCTGCGCTTTTGCTTGAGTAGCCGAATTAAGGTTAATTCCTTTAAACAAAAGGCTGAAAAATTAGTTTGGCTCAAAGTGGAAAAATCCGTGCATTTTTATCTCTGTGTGGGGTTATAATAAACGTCATCTGACCTAGTCTCAACTATTGACGTTAAGTAATTTAAAATGAGTGAAACCTGCATTGATAAAGGCACCTTATATATTGTTGCCACCCCTATTGGTAATTTAGGTGATATTAGCACCAGAGCACTTGATGTGTTGGCGCAAGTTGACATCATAGCCTGTGAAGATACACGCCACACGGGCAAGTTATTATCGGCATTCTCAATAAAAAATAAAACCTTGTCGATGCATGATCATAATGAGCGTCAGCGACAAGACTATATTGCTAGTTTATTGCAAGAAGGCAAAAGTATCGCGCTAGTGTCTGATGCGGGCACGCCACTGATCAGTGATCCCGGTTTTCATTTAGTGCGCCATTGTCGCAGTTTAGGTTTAGCTGTTTCACCCATTCCTGGTGCTTGTGCGGCTATTTCAGCGCTAAGTGTGGCAGGATTGCCCACCGATAGGTTTTCTTTTGAAGGTTTTTTACCGTCTAAATCAGGGGCAAGGCAAAGCACGCTGCTAGCATTAGTGAATGAGCCAAGAACTATGGTTTTTTACGATGCGCCAAGACGAGCCATAGACACCATAAAAGATGTTGTTACCACGTTAGGTGGTGAGCGTTATGTGGTGATTGCCCGTGAGCTAACTAAAACCTTTGAAACGGTTCATTCAGATAGCGCTGAAAATTTGTTGGCATGGCTTGAGCAAGACCCCAATCAGCTTAAAGGTGAAATGGTGCTGATCATAGAAGGTTATAAAGCCGATCCCGATGAAATTTCAGCTGAGGTGATTAAAACCTTAAGATTACTCTTGGCTGAAATGAAACCTAAAACAGCCTGTGCTATCGCTGCTGAGATTTATGGTGTTAAGAAGAATGCCTTGTACGATATCGCGCTAAGTTTTAAAGAAGGTTAGTTGTAATATCATCCGTTTTTTATCTGCTTTATACCCAAGCGAACTCAAAATACGGATTTCAGGACGACTGAGCGATTCATATTCAAGGCGCATCTTTTTATTAATGGTTGTTCCCTTAAAAACAGATGCAACGATGAAGATGATTTGCTCAGCCGTCCCCGAAGGGTTGGTTTAGAAACGTTTTATGCTGCGTTATTGATTTAGACAATAGGTAACCATTCTCTTCAATCAATGCCTTGCCTAAAGACGTTTCTAATTCCAACTGAAACCTGCATTTTGAATTCACTTGGGTATAGCCATAGACATTTTTATCAAATCAAGTAAAATGCGCCTCGAGTTGACCAGACAATCGCTGGCTAGTTTACGTAAGTATTTCTAGCGGGAGGAAAGTCCGGGCTCCAATGAGCAGGGTGCCAGGTAACGCCTGGGCGGCGTAAGCCGACGACAAGTGCAGCAGAGAGAAGACCGCCGATGGTTTCCTTCGGGATTCACAGGTAAGGCTGAAAGGGTGCGGTAAGAGCGCACCGGATTGCTGGTAACAGCAATTGCAGGGTAAACTCCACCCGGAGCAAGACCAAATAGGGTTTCATGACTATTTGAACGCAAGTTTAAATAGTATAAGCGTGGCTCGCGTGGAAACCGGGTAGGTTGCTTGAGCCTTAAAGCGATTTAAGGCCTAGACGAATGATTGTCACTTTTTCTTTGAAAGAGATACAAAACCCGGCTTATAGTGTCAGCTCACCAATTTTAGTAGCCGCTTGATTATCTAATAAATAATCAAGCGGCTTTCTATAATCCTTTCAAATGATCACAATCAAAATTTTTCTTCGTAATTGATTTAGGCTCAACTTCTTGCCTGATAAACTTTTCACTCAATTTTAATTTTTCAAAAATAGCATTATCAATATTTTACAAAATAGTGCTACACACTTTGGTACACGGTTGTTAAATATTGGCCAGCTTGAGTTAGCAATGTGCAGGCAGTTTCTGGTTTTAAATATCTAATAACATCGTTGCTTTCAATCCCTAGAGAAAAACGTTTACGTAGAATTTTTTCCTTTTGATAAATAAATAGCTTAAAATATAACACTCTCCACATGAGGCCTATTTTATACCTAAGCGATATAAAATAGGCGGCTAAATTTATTTAAGGTTATGTTTTACTCTATGCAGAATTATTTTAAAAATGTGAAGTTTGACTGGTTGCAAGCATCAGGCGAACAATATTTAAATATTGATGAAGATGATGAGGTTTTTCAGTACCCTCTGCCGCCTGAAGAAGGCCACGTTAGTGCAAATATACTCAAAACTTCACATGGGGTCACTGTTTATAAAGCTGATCACAACTACAATTCAGATCAGCTTGGATCGAAATTTTCATTGGCAAATATATCAGGAGAGTTTAATACCGATACCTTAATGATAGGCATTTCGTCTGGGGCAGATATTAAGCATCTAGAGCACTTTCCACCTTGTCAGGTAACTTATGGTGCTAACATTACCATTTTCCGCAATGCTAGTTACTATGAATTTGAAGCCATACATGAAACCAAACAACCTTTTGTGGCAACTTATGTATCTATACCCCACGCCTCTTTGGATTTATTGGTTGGGCACACGTTCCGTGAAAAAATATTATCTAACCTAGGGTTAACTGCATCCCCAGCTATTGTTACCCGCCAAATTCCAATACGCATCAACAAAATTTTACAGGCCGCAATATCTCCACACTTAACCGGGAGCATGAAAAAACTCTATGCCCAGGCAAAAGTATTAGAGTATTTATGTGAGTTAGTAGAATATATTGAAAGTCAAAAGGATAAGCTATCACCACTTAAAAAACAAATCATGGCAGTTTATGACCTGTATGATTATTTGTGTAACCTGGAAGGTAAGATCCCAGGGCTTGCTGAACTTGCTGGCAAGACAGGTATGAATGTAAAAACCTTAAATGCAATGTTTACTAATGAGTTTGGCCTTCCCATTCACCGTTTTGTCACTCGTCATCGTATGGAACAAGCACATAGCGCTATTCAAGAAACTAGTATTGCCCTTAAAATTTTGGCCGGACGTTTGGGCTATTCTCATGTGAACCACTTTATTTCCGCCTTTAAACGTGAATTTGGTTACCCACCGGGTCAATTACGAAAAATATAAGCCCATAGAGGCTATCATCACTTGTTATCCTTCCCTCGAGATCCATGTACTACCAACCACCGCAGGGAAATAGTTTGTTACCTCTGCAAAGGACATAATATGGCAAATGGAATGCCATAATGCGTAGAATATAGTTTTTTATGCGTAGAAAAAACGTATGGTCATTTAATCTGATTGTAAGGATACTTAAACGAACTCCAATAGCACTTAGCTTCGGCTTGATCATCATTACGACTATCGTGGTTTTATGAAGGTTCAATAAGGAGTGTTGAAATGGATAAATTACAATCCTCCTGATTATACCCCCTTATCTAAATCTGATTAAACGTTTTACAAACGACACCTAAATATAAAAAACTGGCGCCATTGCTTTCCTATGCTATTGGAAGATTGATGCAGTGCTTTAACATAGATAATACTGTGTAGGCACTTAACTTATTGTTCTTCTTGAGATACCGTCCTATGTTGTTTTCGAAACCCACAACCATTTTGTGTTTTATTATTGGCATTTCTCTGTTCAGTCAGTCAGCACTAGCAGATAATACGCTGAATTTTGATGGTACAGATGACTACATACAAACCGAAAGCGCAATTGTTCCAGCTGGAGGTAGTGAGTACACGGTGGAGGCGTGGTTCTATGCAACAAGCCTACCTACCGATAATCAAGAAATTGCTTCTCAATGGGTAACGGCCAATCCAAACAATTCTTTTTTTCTGGGGTTTACTGGCACTGGCAACATTCGTTTTTCAGATGATTGGGATGACATCGACATTGGTACTTGGGTTGCAGGAACGTGGCATCATATTGCTGCAGTTAGCACATCTGATAATGCCTATATTTATCTTGATGGTGTTTTAAGGGCGACAAGAGGCAGCGCTCTTACATATACAGGAACAGGTTCACTTGTTATCGCTCGTCAGGGAGAGCGTGACAATGAGTATTTTGACGGCAGCATAGACGAGATTCGTATTTGGGATACAGCTCGTAGTGCTACACAAATCCGCGACAACATGGCTCAGGCATTGGTGGGTGATGAAGCTGGACTGCTTGCCTACTACAACTTCGATGAAAGTTCTGGTACAACCCTGTCAGACAGTACGGTTAATGGTGGCCACGGCACATTAATTAACATGGATGATAGCTCCGATTGGGTTATTTCAACGGCATACAATACTTGGGTGGGGAATTCAACCGATTGGAATGATTCTATAAACTGGAGCTTAGGCAGCGTGCCTATAGCATCGGATAATATCGGGGTGTATACCGCTGACAGTAATCCGGTTATTGCAGTACGTGCAGTGAATCCGGGTAATACGCTGAATTTTGATGGCACAGATGACTACATACAAACCGCAAGCGCAATTGTTCCAGCTGGAGGTAATGAGTACACGGTGGAGGCGTGGTTCTATGCAACAAGTCTACCTACCGATAATCAAGAAATTGCTTCTCAATGGGTAACAGCCAATCCAAACAATTCTTTTTTTCTGGGGTTTACTGGCACTGGCAACATTCGTTTTTCAGATGATTGGGATGACATCGACATTGGTACTTGGGTTGCAGGAACGTGGCATCATATTGCTGCAGTTAGCACATCTGATAATGCCTATATTTATCTTGATGGTGTTTTAAGGGCGACAAGAGGCAGCGCTCTTACATATACAGGAACAGGTTCACTTGTTATCGCTCGTCAGGGAGAGCGTGACAATGAGTATTTTGACGGCAGCATAGACGAAATTCGTATTTGGGATACCGCTCGTAGCATTATACAAATTCGCCAGAATATGAACAAAGAGTTAACTGGAATGGAATCTGGGCTACTGGCTTATTATAACTTCGATGAAGCATCTGGCTTGTCATTGGCTGACTCTTCTACAAACTCTTCTACTGGTACATTAACAAATATGGCGGGCACTGAATGGGATACATCAAGCGCATTTGATGGCATTCCTACTGTTAACCATCTAGTGGTTGGCAGCTCTACGTCACCTACATTAAACTCAGCTATAACAGTCAACGGCAACCTTATTGTTGAATCCAACTTAGCATTTAATGGACAAATCATTTCTTTGGGCAGCGATGCATTGCTGGTTGAAGATCAAGGCATAATTTTCGGCGCAACCGGCGCTATCAGTACGACAAGAACACTCAATAATATTTCAGCCGAAGATGTTGCAGGCTTGGGTGCGGCTATCACCACCACTGCTAATATGGGCAGTACCACCATTACTCGTACACATAATGCGGAAACAAACCCTGCGAGTATCACTCGTCAATATGCAATTACTCCCGATAACAATACCGGGCTAAATGCAACCCTGATTTTAAACTATGACGACAGCGAGCTAAATGGCCAGACTGAATCAGATTTGGCGTTATATGAATCCACAGATGGTGGATCCATCTGGATGCTTAGATCTACTTTGTTAAACAGCACAAATAACCAATTAACTGTTACTGGCTTGGATGGGTTTTCAAATTGGACCGCTGGTGTAGCCAGTAGTCCCATTTGGCAAAATACAGTGTTTGATGCATTTAGCACTGCCAATAATATCAGTATTACGGCTGATGAAGTTCTCACCGTTTACTCGGCTGATGTCGACGGTGATGGCGATATGGATGTGTTATCCGCCAGCTTGGCGGATGACACTATTGCCTGGTATGAAAATAATGGTTCACAAGTTTTTACCGAACACTTTATCAGCACGACGGCTGATGGTGCCAGTAGTGTTTACACGATAGACGTTGATGGCGATGGCGATATGGACGTGTTATCAACAAGTTTTTATGAACATCATGTTACCTGGTATGAAAATAACGGCTCACAAGTTTTCACTGAGAGAACAATCATCACTACTGCCGATAGCGCTCGATCTGTTTTTGCGCTGGATGTGGACGGTGACGGTGATGTTGATGTGCTTTCTGCCAGTGAGACTGACGATACCATTGCTTGGTATGAAAATAACGGCTCTCAAATCTTTACTGAGCGAGTCATCACTTCAACAGCAGACGGTGCTGCTTCTGTGTATGCTCTGGATGTGGATGGTGATGGTGATATCGATGTGCTTTCTGCCAGCCGGAGTGATAACACCATTGCCTGGTATGAGAATGATGGCTCAGAAGTGTTTAGCACGCATGCGATTAGTACGACAGCTAATAACACCTATTCTGTTTACGCAATAGATGTTGATGGTGACAATGATATTGATGTGCTATCGGCAAGTCTGGATGATGACAAAGTTGTGTGGTATGAAAATGATGGCTCAGAAGTTTTTACCGAACATGTGATAAGCACCGCTGCCGAGGGCGCTTACTCTGTTTATGCTGTAGATATGGATAGTGATGGCGATGTGGATGTTCTATCGGCCAGTCTCACTGATAATACGTTTTCCTGGTATGAAAATGATGGCTCAGAAGGGTTTACTGATCATACCATAACTAGTACCGCTGCATCTGCTCGTTCAATTTACGCGGTAGATTTTGATGCTGATAGTGATATGGATGTGGTGACTGGTGTTCACGGAACCGACACTGTTGCCTGGTATGAAAACTTTAGTATTTATTCTTTCTCAAGCCCCGAATTGTCTACAAGTATTGGTTCTGTTTTAGCAACAGATGCTGACGGTGACACGGTTTCCTACGTTATTAATGGCGGGGCTGATGCTGCATTATTCTCAATTGATGGCACGACTGGCGTATTGAGTTTTAACAACGCTCCGGATTTTGAAATTCCCACTGATGATGGTACCAATGGTGTTTATGACCTAACTGTTGATGCCACAGCGAACGGTGACACCGTCAGTATTGACGTGGAAGTTACGGTGACGGATATAGATGAAACCACAGATACCGATGGTGATGGTACAGTTGATGTAATCGATACCGATGATGATAACGATGGTGTGCCTGATACGCAGGAGGCAATCGACGGCACTAACCCGCTAAGTGAATTGAGCTATCTTGATACCGATAATGATGGTGTGCCTGATTATGTTGAAATTAATATTGATGGGACAGACCCTAATAGCGTCATTAGTGTCAAAGATACGGATGATGACGGTATTCCCGATTATGCAGAAGTTGATGCTTGTTACGCTGAAAATTTCTCGGGAAGCGGTGGCCTTGATGAAAGCTGGGTGCTACTGAGCAGTGCTGGTTATACACCACAAACGGTTGTAGTAAACGATGAGTCGAGAGTGAGATTAACTGAAGCTTCGAGTGGGCAAAGTGGTTCAATTACCAAGGACTTTCCTATCCCATCCTCTGGGAAAACTGTCTTTGAATTTGATGTTTTCACCTACGGTGGTGATGGTGCAGATGGTATTGCTTTTATTCTTTCAGATTATTTAGTGAATCCTGTATTGGGTCAGATTGGTGGCAAACTTGGCTATTCCAATGGCGGTGGTGATGGTTTCGCTGGTGGTTGGATGGGAGTTGGTATTGATGAATTTGGTAATTTTTCCGATATCACTAGTGGCGCGGGAGGTCCTGGTAAGGCACCAAATACCGTGGCTATTCGTAGTTCTGGAAGCGGTTCCAGTGGTTATACCTGGTTAGTGGGTTCAGCTACACTATCCCCAATAATTAATAACAACAGTGACGGGCACTCCTATAGAGTTACCGTTGATGGACGCAATGGCTCTAATATTTATGTCACCATAGAGCGCAATACTGGCGGTGGCTATAACACTATTATTGCTGCTTATGATATTGCTGCTGCAGCAGGGCAGGCAGTTATTCCTGCACAGTTTCGCTTATCTCTGGCGGCGGGTACGGGCACTAATCACAATATTCATGAGGTGACTAATCTGAGTGTTGCTGGTACCGATTGTGCCTCTGTGCAAGCTCTGATAGTTAGTGATTCCGATGTTGTTGCTGGTGATGGCACTGCTACATTTACCGTAAGCCTTTCTCAAGAAGTAACTAGTGGCACTGTTACTGCCGATTACGCCACCCGTGATGGTGATGCCCTGAATGGTGCTGAATATACCAGCACTTCTGGAACTTTAATCTTTGCCGTGGGTGAGCAAACCAAACAAGTGACGGTTCCCCTATTGACCCTCGATGCACCAGATGATGACGCTAAATTATTCTATATGGAATTAAGTAATGTTACCAATGCCTATTTGAATCAGGGTATTGCTAAAGCTGAGTTGCATACCTTAGATACAGATGGAGATGGTGTACCCGATCATATTGAGGAACAGGACGGTACCGATCCAAACGATGCTAACTCAGTACTGGATTCCGATAACGATGGCGTTGCGGATTATATCGAAAATCTGGCAGGTACCGATCCTAACGATGGTACTGTTATTCCAACAGATACCGATGGTGATGGCGTGCCTGATGTGGTTGAACTCTTACAGGGTACTGACCCAAATGATGCCAATGACTTCTTAGATACCGATAATGATGGCGTATCAGATTATGAAGAAGGTGTACGCGGCACTGATCCCACTGACAATAGTGACGCTGCACAAGCGGTAGATAGTGACGGTGATGGCGTGCCCGATCATATTGAAGTGCAACAAGGCACTGATCCGAATGATGCCAATTCAGTGTTAGATACTGATAATGATGGTGTCGCTGATTATGTTGAAACCTTAGCTGGCTCTGATCCAACTGATGGCACTGTTGTTCCAACGGATACCGATGGTGATGGCGTGCCTGATGTGGTTGAACTCTTACAAGGCACCGACCCAAATGATGCGGCTAGCCTATTAGACTTCGATAATGATGGCGTATCAGATTATGAAGAAGGTGTACGCGGCACTGATCCCACCGACAATAGTGACGCCGCACAAGCGGTAGATAGCGACGGTGATGGCGTACCCGATTATATTGAGATCAGACAAGGCTCTGATCCGAATGATGCAACTTCCGTGTTGGATACCGATAACGATGGCGTCGCGGATTATATCGAAAATCTGGCAGGCTCTGATCCAGCCGATGGCACCGTTATCCCGACGGATACCGATGGTGACGGCGTACCAGATGTAGTCGAGCTGCAACAAGGCACTGACCCAAATGATGCCAATGACTTCTTAGATACCGATAATGATGGCGTATCAGATTATGAAGAAGGTGTACGCGGCACTGATCCCACCGACAATAGTGACGCTGCACAAGCGGTAGATAGCGACGGCGATGGCGTACCTGATTATATTGAAGTACAACAGGGTTCTGATCCAAATGATGCTAATTCAGTATTAGATACCGATAACGATGGCGTCGCAGATTATATCGAAAATTTGGCAGGTAGCGATCCTAACGATGGCACTGTTATTCCAACGGATACTGATGGTGATGGCGTGCCTGATGTGGTTGAACTTTTACAAGGCACCGACCCAAATAATGCCAATGACTTCTTAGATACCGATAATGATGGCGTATCAGATTTTGAAGAGGGGGTGCAAGGTACAGACCCCACTGACAATAGTGATGCAGACCAAGCGGTGGATAGCGACGGTGATGGTGTGCCCGATCATATTGAAGTGCAACAGGGTACTGACCCAAATGATGCCAATGACTTCTTAGATAGCGATAGTGATGGTTATCCAGATTATGTTGAAGTTGTAGCAGGCACCGACCCTAATAATGGAAATGATTCTCCTGGAGTCGATGTAGATGGTGATGGCGTTCCCGATCTTATCGAGATACAACAGAGTAGTGATGCTAATGATCGTCATGATTATTTAGATACCGATAACGATGGTGTGCCCGATTACCTTGATGATGACGGCTCTATAGATGAAGACTCTGGCAACGGCATTATTAATTATTATATAAACTATCCGTTGCATTTCCAGTGTGATGGTGACTACTTTATTTCTCAAATCGATACTTTGTATCAATTAGATACCACGGTGACTCCCTTCGGATTTGTTGATACGGCTCCAGGAGGTTATAGCGGTAAACTCGGAATCAATGCTATTGGTTTTAACTACCAAGATGGTTTTGTTTATGGCATGAAGAAGAGTAGCAATAACCTGATTCGTATTGAAGCGTCCGGGCATATGCGGGATATGGGCGCTATTACTGGATTGCCTGTCAAGAGTTATTACCGTGGTGATTTTGATTTACAAGGTAACTACTACGTTGTTGATGGAAAGTACCTTTATACAGTGGATATTGATAATTTAACATCTATAAAAACTACGCTAAGCGCGAATTATGGCTCCCCTGATATCGCCTTTAATATTCGCGATGGCAAGCTGTATGGTGCCAATAAGAATACCTTGTATTCACTTGATTTAAGCACTAATAAAGTCACGGGTAAAACCGTGATTGGTTTACCTTCGGCAACTTATGGTTCCGCATGGTTTGATAGTGCCGGTCGTTTATTCTTCTCCTCCAATCAAACGGGTGATATATATCGGGTTGATGACTTCGTTAATCCTATTGCTAACTATGTTAGTAAAGGCCAGCCTACGTCATCTAATGACGGCACAGCCTGTGCTGGTTCGCCATTATTAGAACATACCATTTCACCTGAAGTGACCACGCCATCAGCTACAGTCACGCATACCTATACTATAGATAATGGTTTGTTAACAGGAGATGTTCTGGGTGATCCGTTGACGATTGGTTTTGATGATGTATTGAGTGATGGCAGAACATTTGTCACCGGCACATTATCAATCTCTGGTACGACTAACAACCCGGCGACTAACGCTTATGGTGGCACGGATACCCTTGATATAGATGGTATGTTATTAGACCCATCGTCAAAGGCAACGATTACTGTTGATGTTGCCATCCCTGTCGGCTTGGGTGGCACTTATTATAATCAGGCGAAGTTAACCGGAATAGATAGCTATATTGGCGGGCCGGAAATCCTATCGGATTATCCTGGCGGGGCAAAGCCTGATGCGTCCCCAATGGTTGTACAGAGTGGCCTGAATAATAATACCTTCAGTGGCAGTGTTTATAACGATATCAATAAAAATGGTAGTCGTGATGCAGGAGAACCTGCTGTGCCGGGTGTGCCTATTGTACTGAGTAATGGCGGCGGCAGTACAGTTACTGATATCAATGGTGATTACAGTATTACGGCGTTAGCAGATAATAGCTATACCGCCACATTAACGTTGCCTAATGGTTTCACCTTTATCGGACCGTCAAATCCGTTAAATGCGGTGGCTGTATCGGGTGGTTCAATCTTTGCGAGTAATGACTTTGCGATTTATAGCAAAGGATCTATCGTCGGCATTGTATTTAACGATGTCAGTGGCGACAAACGTATTGGAGGAACAGAAACCGGTATTTCTGGCGTAACCATTGAGTTGTTTAATGATAATGGCGTTTCCCAAGGCACAACAACCACTACATCGGGCGGTGAATATGCTTTCAGCAACCTGGATTCGGGTTTGTATTGGGTAGAAGAAACAGATGAAGCCGCGTATACCAGCGTATCTGCTAATAAAGTGGCGGTTAATTTGGGGAGTGGCCAACAAGTAGAGCAAAACTTCTCAGACATTCTCAAAGGGTCGATATCCGGAATAGTTTTCGATGATCTCAATGGAAATGAAATACAAGACGGTACGGAAGAGTCGTTGGTAGGTGTGAATATTACCTGGGATGACGGCTCAACGACCGATAGTACAACAACCAATAGTGAGGGAGAGTATAACTTTACCGTTGCATCTGGCCAAACTTACACCGTGACGGAAACCGATCCATCAGGTTATGCCAGTATATCTAATAATTCACAGACGGTAAGCGTCTCTTCTGGTGGCGCTGCAGTGGCAAATTTTGCCGATATAAAGCAGTGGACGATATCAGGCATGGTATTTGACGATGCAAATGGTAACGGCAAGTTGGATGAATTTGAACTTGGCTTAGAAGGTGTCACAGTCAGTTTGAGTAATGGCGAGTCTATACTCACAGCAACTAACGGGACTTATCAATTTACAGGAGTCGTTGCTGGTTCGTTTACGGTAACAAGTGCGGTATCTGATAACTACTCGAGTGTTTACGGTACCAGCGCCAGCGTCACTGTGCCAGCCGGTGGAGCCGATACTGCCAGCTTTGCTATGGCTCCTCAGAGCTCAGTCAGCGGCAGTGTATTCAATGATTTAGACGGTAACGGCGTTCAGTCTGAAGATGAATACGGTGTTTCTGGTGTTTTACTAGAGCTCAATGGCGACTACGTGGTGAGTCAATCTGATGGCAGTTACGTGTTTAATTCTGTAGCGGCTGGAAGCTACACCTTAAATAGCATCACTCCAGACGGTTTTTCTGCGACTACGGCAAGTTCCGCCGTGATTAACTTATCTGGCAGTGATGGTGCGGTCGCCAGCTTTGGTGTTCGTCCCAACGGAGTTGTTAGTGGTATTGCATTTAACGATATCAATGGTGATGGTATCCGCGATGTGGGTGAATTAGGCATCGCTGGCGTGGCGATAACGCTGGATGGAGGTTCCGCGACGACAACGGCTGCAGACGGTAGTTTTGTTTACAGTTTTCTGACTGCTGGCAGTAAAACCATCGCAGCGAACACCCCAACGGACTTTAGTGCGACGACCAGCATTAGTGAGGCTGTTACACCGACGGGCTCAGTACTCTTTGGTTTCTATTTAGCTGCAGTGCCTATTGCGATAGATGATATCCGTACGGTAAATGAAGGTGGCACGCTAAATAGTACCACTGTTTTGACAAACGATAGTGATGCAAATGAGGATAACTTAACGGCGATTAAAGTAACCGACCCGATTAATGGCTCTTTAACTTTCAATAGTAATGGCACGTTTACCTACATTCATGATGGCAGCAACACTACCTCAGATAGCTTTACCTACAAAGCTAACGATGGCAGTGCAGATTCAAATATAGCGACGGTTAGTATTTCAGTGAATGGTCAAAATGATGCACCTGTGGCGGTAACAGATAGTTACATGGTTAATGAAGCAGCTACATTGACAGGCAGTACCGTTTTAATCAATGACACCGATGCCGAAGACGATAACTTAATAGCTATTAAAGTGACTGATCCAATCAATGGCGCCTTAACCTTCAATGCCAATGGGACGTTTATCTATATCCATGATGGCAGTGAAACAACGTCTGATTCATTTACTTATAAAGCCTATGATGGCGTAGCCAATTCTAATGCTGTGACAGTTGTTATTAATATCAGTTCACAAAATGATATTGGTAGTGTCAGTATTGATGATACAACACCTTTGCAAGGGCAAATATTAACGGCAACGGTTAGTGATGCTGATGGTGTGAATGGGGATGTTAGCTATCAATGGCAAAGTAATGGAGCCAATGTTGGCATAGATAGCTCAACTTATCTTGTTAGTCTGTCTGATGTCGGAAGTTCAATTAGCGTTCGTATAAATTATAGAGATAATGGTGCTGTTGTTGAAAATGTGTTGAGCCCTCTAACCTCTATTGTTCAGGCCGATACAGACGTCGATGGAATACCTGATATAACTGATAGTGACGATGATAATGACGGTATTTCTGATGTTGATGAGGGCACAGGTGACATCGATGGTGATGGCATTCCAAACTCTAAAGACACCGATTCTGACGGTGATGGCATTCTAGATTCTGACGAAGGTACTGGTGATAAAGACGGCGATGGAATACCTGATTATCAAGATATTGATGCTGATGGCGATGGTATCCCCGACAATGAGCGGTTAAATAAAGCACCAATCGCTGTTAATGATGAATTTACCTTCACCTCATTTGATAGTGTGTTACTTGCCGTAATGGCTAATGATTCAGACCCAGAAGGCGATGCTATCGAATTAGTGAGCGCCCAAACAAGTTTTGGTCAAGTTGAAATAGTTGATGGTCAATTAATGTTTACACCAGAGCAAGGGTTAAGCGGTATTGTCACCATCACCTACAGTATCAAAGATGCGGTAGGTAACTTTGCTAAGGCAACCGTTACTGTAACTATTGAGTCAGATGAGGGGCCAATTATTACCCTACCTGAAGACTTATGTGGAAAATTGACCTTTAATGCTGACGCTTTATATTCTCGTGTTGATTTAGGTGAAGCTTCTGCTGTTGACCGTTTCGGTAATATTGTGCCTGTCTCTTTGGTGGACGGAGCGTCTTTATATCCTCCGGGGCTAAATGAAGCGCATTGGCAGGCAACTGATGCTGAGGGGAATACCACCATAGAAAAGCAATTGGTATGCGTGATGCCACTTATCTCGATTGATACAGATCAGCGAGTGCTTGAAGGTGAGCGTATTGAAATTGGTATTCATCTTAATGGTGAGCTGCCCGTGTATCCAATGACTATACCGTTCGATGTTATTGGTCATGAAGATGATCATACCTTAACATCAGGTGAGGTGGTCATTGAGTCGGGTACTGAAATCACGCTAACCCTGACAATTATTGAAGATGGGTTGGATGAAGATGATGAACTCGTTGAAATTATGCTGTCTAATACGCTCAACCTTGGCGCTAAAAATAGTCATTCAATGGTTATCACGCAAGGCAATATAGCACCAAAAATCAGTCTTGAGGTGATGCAAGGACAAGAAAAACGATTTATGGTCAGTCAAGTTGATGGTGAAGTTAGGGTTAGTTCAAGCGTTTATGAACCTAATCAACAAGATAGTTTAACCTATCAATGGCAAGCAGCTGATGAGAGCATTTTTAACGCCTCAGAGAATGAAACTCAGTTTGTGTTTAATCCTGCGGAGCTTGTAACGGGTATTTATCAAGTCAGTTTGACTGTCAAAGATGATGCCAACCCTCAAGGCTCAGATACCGCAACTGTTTATATTGAAGTGGTGAGTGAATTATTACCCTTAACTAACATAGATATTGATGGTGATTTGATACCTGATGAGGTTGAAGGCTATCAAGACAGTGACAGTGATGGAATTCCAGACTACCTTGATAGAATTGATGAATGTAATGTACTTCAAGAAGAAGCTCTCGATAATGATGGCTACCTTATTGAAGGACAATCAGGCGTGTGCCTTCGTCGTGGTGATTTAACTCATGGCGATCTATCTGGTGGTGCACAAATTACCGTTATGGGCGTCTTACCTGATGATTTAGAGGCGATTAACATAGGTGGTATTTTTGATTATATCGCTTATGGTTTGCCTGATGTCGGCACCAGCGTGACTATTGTTATGCCGCAGCGTAAACCTATTCCAATTAATGCCGTTTATCGTAAATATAGACCAACAACTGGTTGGCGATTCTTTATTGAAGATAACAACAATAGCTTATGGTCTACCCTTGGTGAACCGGGCTATTGCCCCCCACCTAATGTTTCTGAAAATGATAATGTTTGGACATTAGGACTTAGTGACGGTCATTGGTGTGTGCAGCAAATCATTGAAGATGGTGGCCCTAATGATGATGATTTAATCGCTAACGGTACCGTTGTTGACCCGGGCGGCGTCGCAGTGATGATTAGTGCCAATCACTTACCTGTTGCCGCTGATGATTATCTTAAGGTGAATGTTAATAATGACCTAACCATTGATGTATTAGGTAACGATACAGATGAAGATGGCGACATTTTAGTTATCACCTCTGCCAGCGCCAATATTGGCATGGTGAGTATTATTGATAATACACTTTATTATATCAGTGTCACTAATTATGACGGAGATATCACTATTAATTATGGTATTAGCGATAACAATGGCGGCACTGACCATGCGGTAGTGACTATTAATATGGAGAGAAATGATCGACCAGAAGTTAATGACGAGAATAGTCAAATCAGTCAAGGTGACAGTGTCAGTCTGAATCTTTTAGATAATGATACTGATCCTGAAGAAGATACGCTGAGTTTAATTGATGTTGATAATGCTCAAGTAAGCTTTAGTGTTGATGGGCAAGTAACATTTAGCCCGTCACCAAATTTCTTTGGTGACGTGGTTGTTACTTATACAGTACAAGACAGTGCTGGTAATATCACCCTAGGTCAATGGTTTATCCATGTGACAGAAGTGATTGAAGTGACTGCAACTACGACTAAAGGCGGTGGCGCACTGTTCTGGTCATTATTATTGTTAATGGGATGTATGATTACACGTCGCAGGAGTCAAGGTTAAGATGAAAGACACACTAAAAAACAGAGTGAAAAATATAGTAAAGTTAACCGCACCAGGGCTGTTATTGTTAGCATCACCTTCTTACGGAAGTGAAAACGAGTGTACAAACAATGCAGAAAATGTTCACTACAAGCATTGTGATAGCCAAGTGGGCTGGTATATTGGCGGGCAATTAGGTTATGCCCAAACCGATATTAGCCAAGATGATATTAATACTTTTTATAATGAAACAGGGTTTGAAGCGAACAGCATTAGTATTGATGATAGTGATTTAGCGTTTAGTTTGATGGCAGGCTATCAATTTACTACGCATTGGGCCGTTGAAGGAACCTACATTGATTTAGGTGAACGTAGTGTTGACTTTACAGGTAGTACAGAAGACTTAGATGCCTTTTACGATAATGTTGAACATGTTTACCCACAATCAGGCGATGGTTTATCTATAGCAGTGGTGGGTTCATGGCCAATATCTGAGGATTTTAAAGTCTCTGGTAAGCTGGGGTATTGGCGTTGGGAAGGTGATTACACAACGTATGATACGAATGGCGATGTGGGCAGTGACAGTATAAAAGGAAATGACTTATGGTTTGGCGCAGAGCTTAATTATCGTTTGACTGATCGTACTCAAGTCTACTTAACTGCGCAGCGTTTTAGTCTCGATAGAGATGATGTCAACGTACTTGGTTTAGGAATTCGTTATTACTTTGGTGACGAGAGCCAACCAAGTAAAGCTTCAGATAAGACACCTGAAAAAATAGCGGTTGCAATAGTTGCTGCCCCACAAGATAGCGACAAAGACGATGTAATTGATGAGCAAGATGATTGTGCTAATAGTAATGTATTACATCAAGTGGATGCTAAAGGTTGTACTGTAATGGAAGAGCAAACCTTCAGTTTTGATTTAACTATTTATTACCAGAATAATTCTTCTGAAATTCCGTCAAGCTATGATGAAAAATTGCAAAATTTAGCCGACTTTATAAATGAATATGAAGTAAAGAAATTGAGCGTTTATGGTCATACATCGGCACCTGGGTCGAAGCGTTATAATATGAAACTCTCACAAAAAAGAGCACAATCTGTAGGTGATGTATTACAAGCAAAATTTAATATTGCTGAACATGTTATTAATGCTATTGGCCTTGGTGAAGGAGAGCTTTTTGATAAGAGTAATACTGAGGAAGCTCATCAGCTTAATCGCAGAATAGAGCTGAATATTGAAGAGCAATTAATATTGCCTGTTGAGCGTTAACTCAGGCTTGTAAGACATTTATGCAGGGGTTGATGCTATTGATTTGAGTCGACTTAAGTACTTGGTCATGTCAGGTATACATCAATGGCTATTAAATAAAATAAAATAAAATCAAAGTGTTAAAGTGCTAAAGTGTTTTTCTGAGTTTATTTATACGGTCAGCTCAATAGTTTTAGTAACCGCTTGATTATCTAATAAATAATCAAGCGGCTAGCTAAAATCCTTTCAAATCAAGTTCCTATATTACAAAAATGCTACTCGGCATTAATTTTTACATTCATAACTCTACGCCCTTGCTTTTCAACCACAAAGCAATATTACTTCATTTTGAGTTACGATAGAAAATCACGAGGTAAATAAGACTTTTACTTATTTAATAAATACTCTATTAATAGAAAAATTTTGTACGCTTTTATTCATAGTTAAGCAAATGTCTTTATTAATTTTTATTTCAGCATTAGCACCATTGAGTTGCAGTAAAGTGCCCTCGGCAATTGTTGTTTTGCCTGATTTATTTTTAATCTCTACGGTTCGGCCTATTGCTCCTTGCAACCTTTGTTTGGGAAATAAAGGTTTATTGAACGCCTTAACCTTTTCAATCTCAGAAAAAATACTGAAACAACATATTTTTGCATCATAAATCATCTCAGGCTCTGATTTTATAATATCGACGTTGTTTAAAAAATGTATCAATGCGCTTTTTCTATTGTCAAAATCACAAGAAACGGTCGGTAGTTTTTTGGTACTAGGCCACTGTTTCATCACCATATACTTTTTATCACCTAAGCGAGAAAAACTCGTTGATGCGCCTGTCATGCGACTGAACCATTCAATTCTGTAAGCTGAAGAACCAAGAGAGTGTAAAAACACTGTAATATTACCAAAGTATTCAGTGCGACCTGCTAACACTTTAATTTTGGTTAATTGTTTTACCTCACCAGAGGAAGGCGTTTTTTCTGCTAAATTACCAACAGTCATATTCATGTTCTGAAAAAATATTAATTTTCAAAAGCATAAGTTTTTAACAGTGATATTAATATTGTAAAAATTCTTAGTTGCCTAAGACTTTTTCTTAGATAAAATTCGTACACGCTTTGTTATAGTGGTGCTAATAAATAGAAGGATAAATTTATGAAGTTCGCCCTTATTGATGATCACCAATTAGTTCGAGATGGTTTTAAGCGCCTTATTGAAACAAGAGTAAGTTGGCAAGTTGTTGCTGAAGCGAATACCTATCAATCAGGTATTGTTATTTTAAATGATTTAACCCATGTTGACCTTGTTATTATTGATATTTCGCTACCAGACACTAACGGTATTGAATTAGTAAAATACTGTACGGTGAATTTTCCTTACTTAAAAACCATGATTGTGAGCATGTACGATCAAAACCCCTATGTTTCTAATGCCTTAGATGCTGGCGTAAATGGTTATATTTCAAAACGCTCTGCCAGCGATGAGTTACTTAACGGTATTGATACGGTGTTAAGCGGTAATACCTATTTAAGCCAAGATGTGATTAATAAACTTCATTTGGGCGGTACAGAAAGTCGTCAGGCTAATTTAGGCCATTTAACGATAAGAGAATTAGAAGTATTACCCTTGTTAGCAAAAGGTATGAACGCCAAACAAATCTCCCAACAGTTAAATATCATGCCCAAAACTGCCCATGTTCATCGAGCGAATATCTATAAAAAACTTGCGGTAACTAATTCCTTTGAATTATTGAAAATAGCCATTAATGCCAATGTTATTACCATAGAAGAGTTAGCTCGTTGATGTTTTTGAATATATTTTCTTCTTTAACGACGGGTAAAAGCTCATGGTTAAGCACCATTTATCCTAAAAGTTACTCTAAAGAGCAAGCACTCTTTTTATTAAAGGAAATTGCTTTACAGCTACTTTTTGTTATCGTTTTTGCTAGTGTCTATTATCTGCTTTATCATTTTTCACGTAACTGGTACACGCATGAATATTGGACAACATGGTTTATGCCTGCAGGCTGGCAACTAGGTTGTTTACTTTTAATACCTTATCGTTATTGGTTTACTCTCTTTATGGGTGCAACATTTACGAATTGGGTTGTTACCATTAATTATGGTAATAACCTTGATATCAGTTTGTATGCAATTATTAAACATAGTCCTTTAAAGATAGTTATAGCTCTGACCGTCTTTTGGTTTAGAGAAAAATTCAAGGGCAAATTTCTTACTGATTTTAAAGGGGTTGTAGCCTTTTTGTCTTGTGCAAGCCTACTCCAATTACTAATCGGTTTTATGTTGACCTTTACCAGTCATTTTTATGCCAATATACCCGAAGACAAAAAATTTGAAATATTATTGTCATTTTTTATTGGTGGTTTGATAGGTAACTTATTGGTGGCAAGTCCATTATTGGCACTGCAGCAAATATGGCTTGAACGGCTTGATATTGACTGGGGTAAAGTATTTGGAGGAATAAGCTTGCTTACTTTATTGGTTAGTTGTACTTTTTATTTTTATTACCTACAACCACATACCTTATATTTGTTACGCGTTTTAGCGTTCATACCTATTATTTGGTTTTCTGCTCAATATGGCTGGGTTGGCGGTTGGATATCTTCGTTAATTACCATGATATTAATTGCCTTAACTGTTTATGACTTACCTGATACTACGCTGGTTATTGAAAGTCAGTTTTATGTTGTGGCAATAGGAATTTCGGGCTTGTTATTTGGCGCTTTAGCGAATGAGCAAAAGCAGCTTCATAAAAGATTAATCAAAAACAATGATGAACTTACTCTTTCGCTTAATAAAAATAAAAGCCTATCAAGTAAGTTGATTCATATTCAAGAAGAAGAAAGAAAACAACTTTCTCATGAGCTACATGATGATGTTGGTCAAAATATCACCGCACTTAAAGTTGAACTTAAAGTGCTTGAACACGAGCTAAGAAATACCAGCTTTGATAAATCGCATGACAGAATAAATGTAGCCGCAGATAGAATTTATGACTCAGTCTATCGCGTTATGAATTGGTTAAGACCAAGGGTACTGGATGACTTAGGCTTGAAAGAATCGCTATCAGGCCAATATTTTTTTGAAAGACTACAAAAAGCGAATATTATTTATCATTGTGAGTTACAAGGTGAGGTAGATGAGCTTAATGATAAACAATCAATTCTTATTTTTAGAATTGTGCAAGAGTGTATAAATAATGCTATTCGTCATTCTAAAGCAAACAACTTTTATCTATCGCTGACGGTTAAAAGTAGCCGTATAGATATTGTTATTTTGGATGATGGTGTCGGACTTACCAATGAAGCAAGTGCTAGCAAACAAGGTGGTTATGGCTTAATGGGCATTGAAGAACGTGTAGTTTCTGTTGATGGCAGTTTTGACATTAAAACTGAGCAAGGCAGGTTTTTGCTCAATGTAACTCTACCTGTGTCAGTTTGATTTTTTATGAGTTTTTTTCTGAGCTAACTTATACGGTCAGCTCACAAATTTTAGTAACCGCTTGATTATCTAATAAATAATCAAGCGGCTTTCTAAAATTCTTTCAAATCAATTTATTACCATCAAAAAATGGTACACGGATTGGTACACGGTTCTTAAAGTGAGCTAATGTCGTCCATTTTCACTGAAGACTATATTGGCGAGCGGGAATTACAAGGATTACTGGCACCGAAACCTACTGTTCAGCAAGTTATAGTACCAACACTGACAGAGTCAGAATCTACGGCACCATTATTTTCTCAAGTGTATGAAGAATTTCTTGAGTTTAAGGTTAACAAAGATAAATTATCTGAGAAAATACAGTAATGGCTACATTACAGAAGCTCTAGACGAAATGCTATATCAGAAGTGAATTCTGGCAAAAGGATTGTACAAATAGGATCAACTTGTATTTCACACGTTATATCAAAACTATCGCTAAATTGACCTGACCAGGTATTATAAGGAAATATTCTGTATCGCCCGGAACTTAAACCGCTTATATTAACAGAAACATTAGTGCGCACTTCTTTTCCGGCACGAACCAACGCAATATCTAGGCCTTCTAAGGTATGATCTTGCACCCAAACAAACCCGCCCTGTTTACCTGCCAATCCCCAGGCTCGTATCCTATGGCTTGTACTACCAATCTCTAATGGCACGGGATCCCACGCTGCTAATGGCAACAAAGATACAAAATCACTCAGATAGGAGATATGTTGTTTCATTTCATCAGTCATAGTTCCCCAGGTATTAAAATCATTCCATTCAGTAGGCGTCATAGCAGCGCCTGCACCCAATGCCGCCCAGATAGCATTGTGAAATAATTCGGGATAATAATTTTTATCTACATCGTTGCGGTTATTAATGACACCAAACTCGCCTATCCAGTTAGGTCTGTCGACAAGTAGCCACATAGCTTGTGTGTACTCTGCAATAACCTTTGCTGTATTCACCGTTAAAATGCTATTACCGGGTTGTAGATCGGCATAAATATGAACCTGGGGCATATCCATGACATTGTGTCCTTGATCCCATTTAAGATCACCCGACATACTGGCCGTTGTTGGGTGTCGATAAGGATCATTTTCAATGAAATAGTTATTAATTTTTTCATGCCATGGGTTGATGTTCTCATAGGCATTTGTACCATCAATTTCGGAAACCGTCTGCCACATTGCGATTGATGGGCTGTAACCCCAACGGGCTATAATATATCTATACCAATTTTCTTGCCATGCCCAGGCTTCTTCGTTAGTAAAAAAGTCATCGGCACTGACTAAGTTTTTGAAACCATTGCGCCACCATCTACCGTCAGACCAAGCGTGTGAAGAGTCCCTTAACTGAGAATGATCCCAAACGGTAAATATCAGAAAAAGACCTTCGTCAGCTGTGCGCTGAACAACGGAATCAATCACATCAGCATTAGCTAAATTATAATCATCATAGTTGTCAACCAGAAGAGAGAAATAGAATTGAGGCCACCACAAAAAATAATTTTCTTTGGCTTGATGCATATTTAAGAATAAATCTTCAACATCAAAAGCCCCAGAAAAAATAGAAAATACATCTCCATGGCCAACGCCATAAAATGGACTGCCATCATGGTGAGCCAAATATCGACTACTGTAGGTCGAATCAACCTGATTACCGGGCAACAACCAACCCGGTTCATTCGAGGTGCTTACGGTGAAATTATTGGTATGTGGTTCACTTAACCCGTTGGTATCTGCTACCGTGATAGAATATTGCCATTGCCCCACTTGTGAGGGAGTAAAACGCACTTTCCAGTTTCGATCCCAATATCCAGAAACCAAGATTACTGCACCATCTGGCGCGGTAAAAGTAACCTCTATTCGCACTTCTCGCTGATCATACGGATTAACATATTGTGCATTTAATTCCAGCTGCATCTCTAATTTTTTGTACCTGGGTACATTCGTCCGATTCAATTGTACCGATATTATTTCTGCTGCTTTATTTGGAGGTGGAACTGGAGGTTCAGGATCTGTTTTAGCATCACCACAGGCAACTAATAAAATGCAGAGCAGTAATCCGAACAGTCTCATACCATCTCTTCGCTTTAAAAAATACCGATTAGTTTTACTCAAAGTGATGTTCATCTTGTTCCTATGATAATAGCCAATAAATGATTCCGCTAAATAGCATCGCAGAGGGTAACGTTATTACCCATGAAAGAAGTATGCTGTTGATCATTTTATGATTTCGTTCTTCAGTTAACATACTGGCACCAAAATTTGAGCCAACTGAAACATGAGTCGTCGACACTGGTATACCAAATTGTATGTTTAACATCGCTACGGCGACAAAAAGCCCTGCAATCTTTGGTGTATCATTTAATCCTCGGGCGAAAGATACGGATGCGGCGCTTAATATATGTGCTATAGACATTATTACCATCTCATTCTAATATCTATTCAGTGGTTAATTATCACGTAAATATAACAATTTATTATCAATTTCAAATTTCCTCGTTAAAAAGTCATTATTGGGTTTACGTTGTCTCTGCTGATAACAATTTTAAGCACCGAAAATCTAATGGCTGAACCGCTGAGAATTTCGAGTACAAAACACCAGACCACTTTCTTGGAGCTCTACAGCTCACATAATCAGCGTTTATTGCACTATTGCGCTAAGAAAAGGTATTTTTGACCATCAACTTTGTGATTGTTTTTTATAAAATTGTGATGTTTTTGTGAAGCATTGACCATTATCACTTTGCTAAAGTGAGCTCTTTAAGGAACCACAGCCTGAACATTTCAAAGGATAAATTTATATGAGCAAACTTGTCATTATCGGCAATGGTATATCTGGAGTTACCGTTGCGCGCCATGTTCGAAAACTCAGTGATATGAATATCTTGATTATTTCGGCCGAGACGGAACATTTTTTTTCTCGCACGGCTTTAATGTACGTTTTTATGGGGCATATGAAATTTGAGCATACTAAACCCTATGAAGATCATTTTTGGCAGAAAAATCGTATTGATTTAAAACAGGGACAGATAACTGACATCAATACCGATGAAAAAATACTCACGTT
>Ga0209826_1000571_pt1 | contig 26221 bp, 32 predicted proteins | sample GOMGulsemesocosm_5_FD_184637 | JGI IMG/M metagenome (GOLD analysis project Ga0209826, IMG submission 184637) | Methane-oxidizing microbial communities from mesocosms in the Gulf of Mexico - GOM15C Gulf of Mexico (SPAdes) (version 2) | ecosystem: Environmental > Aquatic > Marine > Cold seeps... | reverse complement strand
AAAATTTCGATTTAAATCAACACCAAAAGTACCATCGCCATTATCTCTTCTATTTTTTCGCCAAAAAGAAAAATGATTGCGAGAATATTCAAAACCATCAGGGTTTAAGCAAGGCACCATATAAAGAGTATTACGTGTTAACGCCTCTTTTAATTTAGGGTTAAAACGATAATTTTTAATCACGTAATCAATAAACTTTATTGCTAATTCATTGCCAATCCATTCTCGTGCATGAATGGTTCCGGTATACAGTAAAGCAGGTTTATTCTGAGCATATTCAACATCCAAAGAGATAGTAACAAGCACAATGGGCCTTTGCTCCCATGTTTGGCCAATGGTTTGCAGCCTAATTAAGTGAGGATGTTCAGCCATGCATTGCTCAATAAATGCCATGGTTTCTGGGTATGAGGTGTATTGCTTCTTCATTAAAAATGTCCTGTGCTTGAGTATCAGCGAAATATGTTGTTTTCATGTAGAGCAATAAATTTCTGCCAACAGAGCATGATGTTTTGCAGCTTCTTCTCTTTTAACCCTTTTACTTTTAATAATAAATGAGGGTTTTGGTTAAGCGCGTCTATCGTTCCATCGACACCTAACTGCTCAATAATCATCGGGTAAAGCTGCTTGCCAATACCCGTTACAGAGTTAAAAAATTCTATTAACGCTGACTCATTAATATCCACATAAGGTGAATTCTCATTAGTATCGCCACGCTCAACTTCTTCAAGGCTGTCTTCTTTTGCGGCCATCACTTTCTGGCAGGCATCAACCACGAGTTTGGAGAGGTAATTATCTTGAAAATTCCATGCTTCACTTGGCCACTCTTCAAAGGCTCTAAGCTCTATTGGCAACAGTTGATACAGCTCTTGATTTTGCTGAATTAAGCGGTCGCCACAATCCTCTGAAATACTAGGTTTTGAGAAAGATATTTGTCGCATTGTTCTTAATAAACGACTGTCTATTTTTCCTAATTCTTCCCAATTTAACATCGGGATATAAGGCTTTTTAAAATGATCTGCGGCTAGTAACCACATTAAATATTGACCTATCCAATCCCTAATATAGGGAAACGCGGCAAAGGCGGTCGCACACTCTAAAATACGGTATTCGCCATCATTACCTAAGGCAATATCACAAGCCCAATATTCTGCATTGGCAGACTTTGATGCTAATACCGCAATATCTAACGCGCGTTGAGGTACATTTTGATAATCCATTGCACCGCCTTGGCTAGTATTGGTTAGCCACTCTCCTTCTGGCGGGCGGCGCCAAAACGCACAAACAGGTTTATGGCCAATAAGCATGACACGAATATCAGCAACCATAGGCACGAATTCTTGCACGTAAACGGGGTAATATTTCTTTTGAGCAATCAATAACTCGGCTTCTTTAAAGTTATCCACTTTATGAACAAAATAGCCTCCGTAATTTGACGGACCGTATGATTTTTTAATTATTTTTGGATATTTACATTGCTTTAAATAGTCAGTTGCTTCGTTAAGCTCATAAAAAACATCGGTATTAGGGATAGGTAGGTTGTACTTTTTACAAAAATTGGTGACATTTTCTTTTGATTTATTAGAAAACTGGGCATCAAGAGAGGGAATAAACTGCACCTCAGGCAAAGCGCGGCTAATTTCTCGAAAGGTTTCATAGGCCGTGGCAGGTATATTACCAATGAGCACAGTTATTTTTTTACGTTTAACATCGTTGATAAAGCGCTGTTTATCGTTTCCCCAGTGATAAACAACTTGTTCAATTTTATCTGGCCAGCCTTTAAAATTTGAACGGTCGAAAAAACGCATTACGTGATCTAAATATACAAAACCTATTGTGGGTAATTGATTAGGGCTTTTCATTATTTCATTCCTACGACCTGTAAATTGGAGATATTTTGCTGACTTACTTTACGCGCAATTAAATCAACTATTTTATTCACTTTATTATGGTTGAAATCTAACCCTAGCTGTTGTTGGTCTGGGGTTGCAAAGGCTGGGATAGCATTGACTTCTAACACCACATATCGCTCTTTTTCAAGGTCGTAAATAAGATCAACCCCCGCTATTTCAAGACCTGTAACAGCCGCCGCTTTTATGGCTAAATCAACCGCCTCAGTGTTTGGTTCGCGCAACATAACACTGCCGCCGCTAGTGACATTCGTTTTCCAGCTATCACTGGGTGCACGTCGGCCGTAACAACTTACATATTGACCATCAACAATATCGATACGAAAATCAGTCATATCGTAGTTGATGTACTTTTCAATATAAAAATAAGGAATATTGGTTTGATCTAAGAAGGGAAACAACATCTCTAGGGATGATTCATTCTCTATTTTTACAATGCCCATGCCTCCCCAGCCATCGGTAGGTTTATATATCAGCTTGCCGCCCCAATCTTGCATGGTTTTTTTAAGTTTTTTCTTATCGCTACACTTCAACATTTTATATTCAGGCGTAACAATGCCAGCTTGTGTCAGTTTATGTGAGGTACGAAATTTATCTTCTGTTAGTGCAAATGAGTCAAAGTTATTGATACAGGACACAGACTCATTTAAAATTTGATATAAGTACAATTGATATTGAGTTTGTTTGCCTGCGTTGTAAGAAAAAAACAAATCAAGCTCTTCCATAGCCACTTTTTTACACAGTATATGTCCATCTGCTGCCATAGCATTAGTCAGGTTCAACTCAGTAATAACATCAATATCACGCGCTTTTAACTTTCTGACCATTTCATCTTGTATAAGCTGACCTCCGCCATTCTTATACAACCACATTCCAACCGTGTATCTCGACATGCCTAAATCCTTTTCTCGTTACTTTCATATCAGCTAACTACTTATACAGCCTGATTATTTATTTGGTTATAAATTCAGCATTAACTTGTAGCCTAAGTAGTGGTTGTTACAGGTGTATGACGAAAGGTTATTTGACAAAAAACTTCATTTTTTTGTCATCAGAATGTCTTATTTCTTTAGTGAAATACGTAAGTGTTTAGACAAAAAGGAATGGTCATGTCTGAAGAAAAAAAATCCAAGCGGTTAGTTAACTTTACAGAATTAGCTCAACTCGTTGAAATAAATTCCTACACCAAAAATAAAGCGGGTGTAGATCAAGTTGGTAAGCTTTATAGCCAATGGATGGCAGCAATAGGGTTCACTATAGAACGCCATCGCCGTGCAGACATTGGTGATCATATTCTCTATAAATCCGCAAAGAGAAAAGGTAAAAAAGTACTGCTGCTCGGGCATTTTGACACCGTATTTCCGCCCGGCACTTTTGAAGCCTTTCATGAAGACCCTGAATGGATTTATGGCCCTGGTGTTTGCGATATGAAGGGGGGGAATTATGTTGCTCTTTCAGCGTTAAGACAGGTTTACATGGATTTTGGCCATGTCGCCAATATTGACGTTTTGATGGTCAGCGATGAAGAAAGTGGCAGTGACGATAGCAAATACTTAACCCAAGAAATCGCCAAAGATTATGATCTTTGCCTTGTATTTGAAGCTGCGGGCCCTGAAAACGAGGTAGTTATTGCGCGCAAAGGTGTAGCGACTTATCAGATCAGCATAACAGGTAAAGCAGCACATGCGGGTAACCACTATCACGCTGGCATCAACGCAAATTTAGCTGCAGCTCATCTCATTATTGAACTTACGGCACTAACTCGCAATAGTTTTGGTACCACAGTCAATACCGGCAAAATGTCAGGCGGCATTGGCGCCAATACCATATCTCCGCATGCGACTATTACGGTCGAAGCCAGATTCAACAATAAAACCGAGAAAGAGCGGGTACTGAGTGAAATTGAACGTATTGCAACCACGCCATTTATTAATGGCGTAAAGTCCTCATTCTCTGGTGGCTTACAGCGAGATGTTATGCAAATGAGCAATAAACAAGCGCTGTTGATTAAGGAGCTTGAAGATCTAATTGGTCGCCCGTTAAAGGTAGAAAAACGTGGTGGTGTTAGTGATGCAAATACTGTCTCTGCAATGGGCATTCCCACACTAGACGGGTTTGGGCCTTTTGGTGACGGTGATCACACTATTCATGAACGAGCCAATAAAGAAAGCTTTATCAACAGGGTTGATGATGTAACCAAGATACTGGCTCATTTTAATGGGAAAATATCGGTAAATAATATAGAAAAAGTGGCCTGAAAAAGGCATGTTTTGCCGAGCCATTGAGTGAACTTGAAGCTGCTAGCTTAGGACGTTTAGTAGCTTTTTTGTTTTTTTTGGAGTTTAAAAATAGTCGTTATAATTCAAACTATTCATTTAACTGATTAGATAACTTTAATGCCCACTCTTATGACTCTTTGAGTCCCAGCTATAGCGGATAAAAATTCTTTTATTTTCCATTGGTAAACTCTATTTAGAGTACTCCATTGAAGTGAGATAGCCTCACAAATGGTCAACTGTTATTTTCCTGATTTATTTGCTTGCTATGACTTAGTATCCGACATACCTGTCTTTTTAATTGTTTGAACAATACAAGCAATTAAAAAGTAACCTATAAATTGGCCAAAAAGAAAAAGTATCATTTTGGGAATAAAATAAGTTTCCTCACTGAAAAAACTGAGGGTGAACATAGCTGGTGCAACGAACACTTTATATCCCGGTAATGACACTGGAACCATGTAGTAATTAAATAAAAAGGAACATATCCCAATTACGACACCAATAAATCCCCATATAGAGGAAAGTTTATAATTTAACACCAATTATATCGACTCATCACACCAACGCCTTGCTTATAAACATGAGATCTGTGAGCTACCTTAGCTACATTTACAACAAACAGACCATTTTTTATCTCATATACTATTCGATATAATCCTTGACGAACTCTATAGTTTTCTTGCCTGATAGCTTTATACAGCCTTCGCCGCACGGATTATCAAACAAAGAATCTATTTTACTTAAAATTTTTTGTATATTGCTTTTCGGTATAACTCGTAAATATTTAGCTACAGACTTTTTAAGAGTTATTCTATATTTTGCCATGTAGCCCATATTAACAGGAAAAAATGATTGACTAAAATAAGCGACGAAGGAGCAAAAGCCAACGTTTTTTGTCCGTTTAATTGCCTTGATATGTTTTTTATACCATAACCTAATATATATTGGTACAGGCAAGGCTTCACCATGGCTAAAAATACAAGCGTAACATTGGGCGACCATTTTGATCAATTTATAAATCAACAACTTAACACTGGTCGTTATGGCTCAGCAAGTGAAATTGTTAGAGCTGGATTAAGGGCTTTGGAGGAGCAAGAAATCAAGCTATTAAATTTACGCAATATGCTAATTCAAGGTGAACAAAGCGGCATTGCTGATTACAGTTATGAAGGTTTATTGACCGAGCTAGATAAAGATAACCATTAATGAGTAAGTTTTCATTATCTTCGAAAGCCAAAACAGATTTAATTAAAATAGCTCACTGACATAGCGAAGAAGACGAATTTACTGATTGAAAACAACTAGCTGACTAACGGCAGCTAAAAGAACATTATTGTTTATTGACGAGAGATAGGCTCATATATGTTAGCTGCTGGATATATTAATAATGATAGCGACAAGATATAACCGTAATATGGCTGTCATTTACTACATATACAAGGCGATTTGATTCATCTACACGCCTAGACCAAAAACCAGATAGATTTTCCTTTAGTGCTTCTGGCTTTCCTATCCCCTCAAAGGGAGAACGCTTAGTGTCAGTAATTAATTTATTGATTCTTTTAAGTGTCTTTTTATCTTGACCTTGCCAATAGACATAATCAGCCCATGCATCATCTGTCCACGCTAACAATCTAGTCATTTAATATTTCTCGCTCAATGACTTGAGCTGATTTAAATTGTTCAATAGAGCGAGTTAAATGAGCTGCGTTAGCCGGTGATTTTAATAAATGAACAGTTTCCATCAAACTATTGTAATGATCCAGAGACATGACAACGGCATCTTCAGAATCTCTACGTGTAATTACTGTATAATCAGCGTCATTTACGACATGGTCAAGTACAGATTTAAGCCCATTTCTCGCTTCAGTAAAAGATACTATTCTCATAGTAGCCTCCTTTATTTGTTGTACAGTTAATAAGACAAGTCTAACTAAAAGTAATAACTTGTGCAAGATCAGGTACAAGTTTAATTGAAGCAGTTAGACATAATGACTCCCACGAGGTACTAGCCTCCAAATTCTTGGGTTAGTAAACCAGAGCCATAATATATGTGTTAAACAATATAAATTGGAGACTAGCATGATTAAACTCGCTATTAGTGCGCATTATTGCAATAAGTAAAAGCGTTTTCACCTTAATTGAGCCTGAAACTAACTGAAACCTGTTTAACAATAAGTAGTCATGATACTCGGTGATACTTGTTGCTGTAATTTAGTTCAACTCCTAACCCTCAAAAACTTAGCCCGATTAAAGCGCTTGTTAAGCCGCATTATGCCACTTGAAAATTATATGGCGAAACATGTAGTGACTCTTGTTCTTGTCTTGTTTGCCATAAATCATGGGCATTTTGTAAACGAAGCCAATGATCAGCTGATGGTTTGCCAAAAGCCAATTCAAGACGAACCGCCATTGTAGGTGTTACAGAGCCTTTAGCATTTAAAACTTTGACTGGCGGTTTAGCCTTGCTAAGCGGAAAATAATGGTTGGCTATAATCGCAAAGCGATGGACACTGTTATTTTTCCGTTTAAGCAATTTGTTATGCATTTCATTTTAACTTGATTACGACCTTGCCTTTTGCTCGACCAGACTCTGAGTAATTCAAAGCATCTTGAGTTTCAGGGAATGAAAACACCTTATCAATCACAGGTTTGATTACTCCCTCTTCAATCAGTTTTCCGATGATCTCAAGCTGTTTGCCGCTATCAGACATAAAATGAAAGGTGTATGCAGCATTATGTAATTTTTCGAGTTTAGTAATTTTCCGTGTTAGGACGGAGAAGAGGAATGTTTTCAGGAGCCCCAAGTTGCCCTCTCTGGCAAATCGAGCATTGGGAACACCACTCACTGAAACTACGTTTCCTCCGGATTTAATGATTTCAAATGCTTTTTCTAAAGACTCTCCACCTAGCGTATCGTAAACAGCGTCATAGTCTTGTAGCATGTCTTCAAATTTTTCCGTCTTATAATTAATGACTTTGTCAGCACCAAGCGATTTAACCAATTCAAAACCAGCATCGCTGGCTGTTGTGGCGACAAAGGCACCCAATGCTTTGGCTAGTTGAATAGCAAATGTCCCAATACCACCTGCGCCAGCTTGAATAAGAATTTTTTCTCCTGATTTTAGATTCATGACATCGTGTAATACCTGATAAGACGTAAGGCCTACCAAAGGTATAGACGCAGCTTCTTCAAATGAAGTGTTTTTGGGCTTGAGGGCAACAGCATCCTCAGTGATTGCAATATATTCTGCAAAGGTTCCAATACGAGCTTTCGGTGCCCGAGCATAGATCTCATCACCGATCTTAAACCGTGTCACTTTTGAACCAACTTGTGTGACCACACCAGCACAGTCATTGCCCATAATCAGCGGCATGTCATATTGAAGCAGTACTTTTACTTTTCCATCCCGTAATTTGAAATCGACAGGATTCACACTGGCAGCATATATCTCTACCATTACGTCATGCTCTCCAACAGTAGGCATTGGAAAAGTCATGAGTTTTAGTGGCGTGTTTCCATACTTCTCTATGGCGAAAGCTTTCATAGGTTTCCTCTATCTGTGTTTACTACACAACCCTGTTCTTTTAGCACGCGTTTAGTTGATGCAGGATTATTTTTTAATGCTGCAATAGGTCTTATTGGCCGACTAACAAAATTACCACCACAATTAGGACATTGGTTATTCAAAACGCCTTCAACACAACTTGTACAAAAAGTGCATTCAAATGTACAGATATTCGCCACTGTTGATTCTGGCGGTAAATCTTTGTTACAACACTCGCAATTTGGTCTCAACTCTAACATTTAAAACTCCAGTATAGAAAAACACATAACGCCTATGCAGCAATTTGTTAAGCATTCAGGGTTCATGTTTGTTACTTTTTATGATGCGGCCACTCATCAAAGAGCTGACATAAATCACCATGACCGAACTGCTCATTAGCAAAAGAAAATGTACCTTTACTCATCATCTCTTCACCAGCCTTACGTACAAACTCAAGCGTGGCTCTAGCAATACTGCCACCCACACTGATGCGCTTTACCCCACACTGGGTTAAATCTTCTTTTGTAAGTAGGTTGCCTGATATCCAGGGTCTTCATCTACAATTATCCATTTGTCGTGATGCGATGCAAGCTCCTCATCATTCAAATTCATAAATGAACTAAGTTCTTTTTTATCAAGAGCAATAAATTGAAAATCGGTTACTATTATTAAATAATTCCTCGGTATTGAAGTTTTTGTTAGCTATTTTCTGTTCCTAAAGCCAACCAAGTTATTATTCACTGATCACACAGAACCCGTTACCGAAAGGATCAGCACAATGTGCAATAGCTCCCCAATCAGCGCTTTCACCTCCTTCATGTGTTCCTCCAAACTTCAGTATCTTTGAGACAACTTCATTGACATTTTCACAGAGAAAATCTAAATGAATTGGAGTCCAATGACGTTCATAATTACGGCCAACATCACTTGATTTGATAGGTTTTGTTCCTGCTTCTTTTTCTTGCAGATATCTATCTGAGTTTTCTACAGAAAGAACAACCATACTACCTTGGTCACGAATTTTTTTACAACCAAGTGCCTCTACATAAAAAGTCTCTGCTTCCTTCAAATTTGAGACATCAATGCTTACTGAAATTTTTATCATAATATTTCCCGTTTAATTTATTTAAACTCATAACAACAATCAATAATACTGTACATAGGTACAGTGTCGTTGTAAATATAAATACTGAAGCGCGTTTAAATAGCTAACCGCCTTAGTAAGCGGCGAGAAATAGTTGGCTAAAATGTGTGAGGCACGAGCGCTAGCCAACTTACTTTCCGTTTAAGCAACTGGTATGTTTTTTATGCCATTGCAAAACTTACTAGGTGAACGTTGGCTAAATAACGGCAGCTATACCCAGAAGGTTCTAAATAAACGTCGCCCCAGTGCTGAACCGCATGCAGGGTGATGTGGGGCTGGAGATTTGGATAAACGTAAGGTCAATCTATCCGATGAAGTGCACAAATTTTATTATTGGAAGGATCTCGTAAATAAGCTAAATATATTTTTCCAACAGCTCCCTCACGTACCCCAGGAAGATCCTCACAAGCAGTGCCACCATTCGCTATACCAGCTGCGTACCAAGCATCAGCTATATCAGAGGTCTTTGCTGAGAAACCAATAGTAGAACCATTCCCATGACAAGCAGGCTCGCCATTTATAGGTTTACTGAGCGCCAAAACACCACTTTTAGTAAAATAAAAGCAACGCCCTTTTTCGTCGATCACACCAGGTTTGTAACCTATCGCTCCTAAAATTGCATCGTAAAAAATTTTAGACTCTTGTACATTATTTGCACCAATCATTATATGACTGAACATTTTGTTTCTCCTAGTTATAAAATTGATAGAGCGTAATTACTTAGAGCCATAACGTCCATATTAAGCGGTAATTAATAGCTGGCTAATATTAGCAACGAAGGAGCAAAAACCCACTGTTTTGTCCTTTTAAATGACTTGTCAGGTTTATTTTAGCTCTGTAAAATAAATTTTCTAAGCTCTCGTTCTTGCCGCATTACACGCAATATATAAACCTTATCATTATCTACTTTATAAAAAATACGACAAGGATTAATAATTATTTTTCTGTAATTTAAATTTTTAACTCAAACGGGATCTTTCCCCGTTCAGGATGGTTTTCTCGTCTTATCATTTTATCAAACACTTTTTGTGTTAATTTCTTGGCCGCTTCTAGATTACTTAAGGCAATATATTCAGCTATCTCATTTAAGTTACTAAGAGCTGGAGCTGTCCATATTATTTCAGCCATTCGCTCATTTTCTCTTTTGCTTTTTCATTAGAAAATGTATCACCATTTTTAATAGCTTGCTCACCGCGTGTAACACCTTCGAGTATCACCATTCGTTGCTGCATGAATTCATAATCTTCTACATCAACCAAATAAGCAGATGGTTTCCCATGCTCAGTAATTAACACAGGTTTTTTGGAAGTGTGGAGATCAGCTAAAATTTTGGCGGCTTGACGTTTTTGCGTTGTAACAAGTTCGACCCTCATGATTAACTCCTATTTAGAAGGAAAATAATGTATCACATAAGCTCAAGGTTACGACTATACCAGCACTCTAATAACAGCAAACTGTTTTAGTGCGTTTAATTGCTTTATTATATTTTTAAAGCTAAAGTGTACGATATTACCGTACATAAATAGTGAGCTAATTATGAATAGCATAAGCGTAAACCAATTTAGAGAGAACTTAAAAAGATATGTTGAACAAACTGTTAGTGAGCATGAACCGATTAAAGTAACCCGACGCGCAGGCGAAGACTTTATTGTAATGAGTGCTGATGATTGGGAAAGAGAACAGGAGACATTACACATATTGCAAAGTAGTAATCTGATGACGCAAATTGCAGAATCAATGGGAACTCATAAAAGTAACAAAGGCTATAAACCAACAAAAGAGCAATTAGATGAGATCACTAGTCTTTGAAGGTAAAACTTGGCTCATTTACGAGCAATTAAGAGAAAAAGATAAAAAACTTCACAAAGCCTTATGCAAAATTTTAAAAGAAATGTTACGTTCAGATCCTGCTAGTGGGTTGGGAAAACCAGAACTACTTAAACACAATTTGTCTGGCTTATGGTCAAAGCGCATTTCTCAGAAAGATAGGCTCATTTATAAGTTTGATAATAACAGTGTATATATTTTCGCCATTGCTGGACATTAGGACCAACATTAGAAAAATACCAACGCGCTTGCTAAGCGGCATAAAATGGTTGGCTAAAATTGTGCAGCGAAGCGAAACTTAGCAAACTGTTAGCAGTCCCGCTTTAAGTTCTTAAGTTCTTAGGTTAATTTTACTCTAGCTGTAATTCCTAGTTTAAAACCTAGCAACCCAAAAACTAAAGGGATGAATGAGCTAACACCATATATAAAAATCATAGTACTTAAGTCTTGCGTATAAATAGATGCATAAACCAATATACCTATAAGACAGCCTAGGTTTGTTGCACCTTCAGATAATTTAAAAAAATATCCCGCAAGCAATAAAATGCTAAAAGACATAAATATTGCCCAATACATGCCTAAACTCATAAGTGAAGGGTGCAATTGCTAATGAAATTTGAGGGGTAGATAAAGCTATTACGAAAGCAACTAGGCCTATGATAAAACTGCTTACCTTACTTAGATCTTTGTTCATATTGTCTTCCTAACTATATGTGATGGATATATTTTCTTGAGATAATTTACGCACGTAAAAGTGTTAAATTGCTTTACATATTTTTAACTAAAAAAATACGCAAGAACAAGTACAAATAAAAATGAGCTTAACAGTGTAAAAAATAATTTTTTTGGCCAATTATCTACTTTTAGAGCAGGGTATTTTTTGATTTTTATAAAAGCCAAAACTACAAAAATAGTAAAGTAGAAAATGGCTTGAAAGTTAAGACCTTCAAGCGTACGGTCTCTTTCAATAAAGTTAGCCATCATAAAGTTACAACTCCCTTGAATGGCGCACAACCCAATAACGATGGTTAGCTTAATAAAACCAGATTTAGTTGTTGTTGGGAAATAATTCAGCTTTATGAGTAAATAAAGTGAAATGTAATAACCCAAACCAACAAGAGCAACACCCACTAAAAATTCCATTTATGCTCCAAGTTACTTTATTAACCTAACGCCCTGTTAACAGGCAAAAAATTGTTGGCTAAAATAAGCGACGAAGGAGCAAAAGCCAACTGTTTTTGTCCTTGTTGATTTTCTTATATGGTTTTTAGTTTATAATTTGAGTGAAATAATTATCAAGAGATATAGAAGAATGCCTTGTTTCAAGCGTTTCCCCAAAATTTGAAGCAGACTTTTGGCCAAAATATAATTTTTCACTATCAATATAAATTAAAGTGTAATTCGGGTGAAGATCTCGATTACCTGAATTATAAGTAAAAGTTTCATTTAGACCGTTAGCTTCGATACTTTCTTCACTTATTACTTTACCTGTAATCTCAAATTTCGAGATATCCAGAGCATCAAACATCATTGAACCACATTCTGTATCAGCTGGATGGAAATACTCTGTTCGATAAGTGGATTTCAGCGAAGAATCTATACTTAGCTTGATCTTGACGTTCCATACATCTTTTAACTCATCACTTGAGAATTTATTGTAAGGAGAACATTCTTTTTCCCAAGATGTATTAGATAACTTTGCTTTAAAGTCACTTTTTGATATTTCAGTAGCGGTATCTCCTTCAGAACCACCACAAGAAGACAAGATCATTGGCGAAAGGACTATGATTATCCATATATTTTTCATTTGCACTCCATGCTTTGATAAAAACTAACAGCTTATTTGATGGGAAAGCCCCTTATTTCTACAACACAATTTATCTTTATTTCTATCTAATATCAAAGGTTTATTTTTATCTATGAAGGCAATTGAGGAAGAAGTAAAAAATCACGCTTTCTTTGAGGGGCGTGGTTTTTATAGATTACATTCATTCATTTTTTTATTAATTACTTACCAATGTAAAAGAGTTAATATTTGGCTCAGTAAATCATCACGAGTGAAGGCAACCGTTACTGAGTTAATTCTTGCTAGTGTATGCGTCATTTGTAGCTAATATTTCATCAGCAACATTTGGTCAGCAATAAAAATTGTTGCTCTAAAGCATTAATAACACTTATCGGGCTTTTATTTCAGCAAGTAAAACCTCAAATTATGTACTGCAATTTATATTGTCATGAAGCCCTTTTTGTCAGCGGTTGAAGCTCAACTAGATTATCTTGAATTGTATTCAAAGCTGATTATATTTGCCCTTTGATATCCAAAGCCGTATCTGATGACGAAAATTTACGAGTATAAAGTCACCAAACAAATTAACGGCTAATTATCAACAAGTAATCATCGACAGTCTTAAAAACGTTAGGGCGTGTTTATTGGTGAATATCAATATAGCGTTTGCGTTTTTTGGGTAATAACTTGTCAAGATTGACCACCACTAAACCATCCACGCAATCATTAAAATCAGGGTCACTATTAAAGGTCGAAAAACTTACTCCACCGTCTTCACATAATGCAGAATACTGTTTGTAAAGTGTTGGTACATTTACGCCTAAATTAGCCAACAAGTGCTTCATGGTGGTAAAATCTTTCTCTTTGTCATCACCATCAAAGGCCGTTAATAATAGATCTTTTTCAACGTCACCGAGCTTATAGGGTATTTTCGCCGTTGCCAGTTTTTTGTCACTAAAGTAATAATGTTGATAGTAGTGAATAAGTAAATTTTTAGCCGCTGTGGGTAAAGCATTACTGATGCTTACTGGACCAAACAAGTAATGGTACTGCGGATTTTTTGCAACAAAAGCACCGATGCCCACCCACAAATATTCTAGGCTACGCTTACCCCAATATTTTGGTTGCACAAAACTTCGTCCCAACTCTAACCCTTTGGCAAATATTGGCTCCATGTCGGGCTGATAATCAAACAGGGTACTAGTGTATAGTCCTTGTGATTGAGGGTTATCAATAAGCTTTTGGCTTTCACCAAAACGGTAGGCGCCAACAATTTCTAGATCTTCATCATCCCATAAAATCAGGTGCAAATAGTGTTGATCGTAACAGTCAACGTCACGGCGATGTCCGGTTCCTTCGCCGACGATACGAAAAGCGATTTCTCTTAAACGACCTATTTCTCGCATTATTGGCGAACTACCTTGCTCGCGATACAACATGATGGCTTTGCCATCAGCAGTTTTCCCTAATAGCTCACATTGACGAATGGCGGCCTTAAGTTCAGCACGATTTTCAGGGTGGGCTATGGCTTTTTCTGTTTTCAGTATTTCGGCTTTGTTCGAAGCAAGGTTGTATAAGTGTTTTTTGAATAATTTCACCTTACTGTTTAAAGACACATCCAATGAGTCATAGTGTTCAAAAGGGATGACATCGCCAATTTTAATATTCATTCGCTTATGGGCTTGTTTGAACATTTCTTTTATCAATAATAATGTCGATAAAGGTTTATAAATCATTGACATAGCGTAAAAGGCAGCCGAATTGCGCGCATCCATATAGACGGGTAAAATAGGCGATCGAGTCGCGCGCGCAAAATTAAGAAAACCTTTATGCCAGCTGCCGTCTCGTACTCCTGCAGCGCTTATACGAGACACCTCACCCGCGGGGAAAATAATGACCACGCCTTCATTGTTAAGATGTTGATATACCGCTTCAAGGTTCTTTTTCGCTGTACTGCCCCCCATGTTATTGACGGGTAGCAGTATTGAATGCAATGGCTTAATATTCATTAACATTTCGTTAGCCACCACTTTAAAATCAAGTCTAACTTCACTGACCATCTTGATTAATGCGGCACCATCAAGTGTGCCTATGGGATGATTGGCAATAATCACCACTCTGCCAGCAGCTGGAATCTTCTCCCGGTCTTTATCGCTGATGCAATAGCCGAAATCAAAGTAATCAAGCATGTTCTCAGCAAAATCTAATCCTTTTACATAAGGATATTGTTTTTCAATGTCTTTTAAGGCTTGTTCGTGGAGTAAATAACGCAAAAAATTTTTAATACTTTTACTCACCAAGGATTGGTGATTCATTTTGGGAAGTTTTTCAGTCACGACTTGATCGATGTTGAACATATTGGCTCATCCTTAACGAATAAATCACAGAGTAAAAATAATGTAATTCATCAACATGACTAATGTTTGACAGTTATTTGACAGCTTTATGACAAGCTAAAGTCTTATGGGTATATTAAGTATCATGGGTATTGTTTTATCTGCGCTATTACCCAGTTTGCATCGTCCAGTGGTAAATCATGACCTGCACTAGAATGTACAACAAGCTTACCGCCTAAATGAAAATAAAGATGTTCACTGGCGATAGTATTCACTAAGCGGTCTGTTTTACTGGTTAATACCAAGGGGCTAATGTTGGTTAGTTTGAATGCTTTAAAACGTGATGCCGCGATTAATTGACGAATAAGGTTTACATTACTGGTACATTGCTCACGACGATACTCAGTCCAACGAGCGAGCGTGTCATTATCCTGTCTTTGATTAGAGCTCAGTTGTAATATTGCTTTTTCGATAATTTCTGGCTGACGCGAGCCAAGTATCGCCAGCAATGATTTTCTCAAAGAAGATAAGTTAATTCTTTTATTCCAAGGGGTTAAGTTAGCGGCACTGCTATTGAGCAAGGTGATTGAAAGCACCTCCTGAGGAAATCTCTTCGCCCAATCAAGCGCAATCATCCCCCCTAGAGATAAAGCCACTAAATGCATGCCCTTGGCATGTTCTGCTATATGCTGACGACAATGATCCGTGTATTTTGCTATCGACAGAGGGCTTTTCAGCGTGGCAAAATCGCCATTACCACAGGTATCTAATACGCTGACCTTATCGTCGGCAAAGGCGGCTTTAAATTGGTTGATAAATTCGCCCCAATGACGATGATCGCGGCCTAGCCCTCTCAGTAATAACCAATGCTTGTTCATTGTGTTCGATACCAATGGCTGATAGCAGCCTTGCGAATGTGACTTTTCGTATCAAATGTCGGTAGCCAATGGGCATGATTTTGTGTCACCTTAGTCAAAAAATCAAACAACACTAGATGACTACGCTGTACTCTAGCCCAGCGATGCTCAACGTTAGGGTTAAACAACCCTTGATAAGAAAACAGCTGTCGAGGTCTTTTTCTTACCCAATTCCACGAGCCCATCTCCAACGTGAGTGATAGAAATGGCTGATTAGACTGCTTTCTAATAATTTTACCGACATGATCCCATAAATCACCATGGGTAGTATATTGGCTTGACTGCGGTTCAAAAATATAATTGTTATGGGGATACGTTTTTTGCCACAGTTGATAAAGCGCAAAATAATTAGCGACTTTACTGGTTGGCCTTTTACGATACGCGTAGGGGATCCACAGGCGATCTTTAAATCCAAATCCTGAGTGGCAATCTATCACTAAGTTAAATTTTCTATGCTGGCAATCACGTTTAAGAAAATCTACCAATACTTGATTTTCGCGTTCAAGCTCATCGCCTCCTCTAAACCAAGGAAAATGACGACTAAACCTTTGTCCACCTACAAACCAAGGAACTTTGTCTTTGGCTTCAATGGGGGAATTACGCATTAAGTCAACGCCATTACCATTGGCACGAGTGCCTAATAACATCCCAACGGGGTTCATCATAGGAAAAAAATTAAAGCGGATATTATTCAACAATAAGGCGAAGTTGCTATCCCACTGAGCTCGGTGAATTAAAGTATGCAGATAACTTAAAATTACTTGACTGCCAATACGCTCAATACCGTGAATACCACCGACAAAAGTGATTGCGGGGGCATTAATATCCTCGCTACCAAAAGAGCATCCCAGCAAAGGTAATTGCTGGCATTGATATTTGCCAGAATGGGGCTTAAAAACATCATAAACCACTGGTTTTAATAAGCCCTTACTTTGCTCAGCAAGCTGGATAATACTGGCATATTCAGGTAATAAAATAAGTAACTCATCGTTGAGAAAATCAGAGAAATGTTCTGTTTTATCAAAGCGATTGGATGAAGTGTTGTAAACTGGCATCGTATATAGGTTCTATTGCTAAGGCTCATACTATTAAACTATGACTATTTTAGTTGAGGATTAGTGACCGTTTGATGACAAGGGTAGTAATTGAGGCGATTAATGTTTTTTTGCCATTGTTGAAGTTTTAAATTTTGATATTTATAACTACAATTAAAACACTGGAGTCAGTTTAATACATAGATGTAACTTTCAAGGCATAATTTGATTTAGTCAACATTTCATTGGCGATAAGAAGTTGAAATTTTATGTTTGTATATAGTAAGCCCGCGAGCTGTTATTTATTTTTTATGGCATTGATAGTCGGTTATTTACTGCTCCCAATCAACAGTGTTATTGGGAAAGAGTCTATCATACCAATAAATGTAGCTTTGCTACCGACATTTTCTCAGGACAAACTAGCCTTAGGAAGGCGGCTTTTTCATGACACTCGTTTGTCAGCAAGTGGAAAGTTGGCCTGTGCAAAATGCCACCCCTTAGATAAATACACCGCAGATGGTTTAGATTTTTCACTAGACGCTGATGGTAAGCCTCTTGATTATAATACTCCCAGCATAAACTACGCTTCTTTAAATCTGTATTTAGGTTGGGCTGGAAATATTTCTGACTTGAGACAGCATTTAGAGGTGCTTATTCATAATCCCAAAGAAATGAATACCACATGGCCTAGTATTATTAAACGCCTTAAGAGTGATGAGGGATATTCTAGACAGTTTACTCAGTCGGGGTATAGCGTCATTGATAGCGACGCAATTACTGAGGCAATTATTGCCTTTGAAACAAGCTTGGTAAAACCCTCTCGTTTTGATCTCTATCTGCAAGGGGATATAAAGCAGTTAAACGCTCAAGAAATAAAGGGCTATCAATTATTTAAAGATTACGGATGTATTGCCTGTCATCAGGGGATAAATATAGGCGGAAATATGCGTCAAACATTCGGTGTCATGAATAGCTATTACGATAGCCAAAAAGTGGTAAAACGTCGAGACTTTGGTTATTTTAATATCACTCAACATGATGACGATAAATTTTTATTTAAAGTACCTAGCTTACGAAATGTTGCTCAAACTGCACCGTATTTTCATGATGCATCAGCAAAATCGCTACAACAGGCGATAAGAGTTATGTTTAAATTTCAGCTGGGGTTAAGCCCTCAAGAGCCTGAAATAGAAGCGATAGAATCATTCCTGCATACCTTGGATAGTATTGAATGAAGTGGCGAGTTGACAACCCTTATGTAACGGGTATTGCCTTAGTGCTCGCGGTACCTTTTATTTGGTTGTATGCATTTACTGCTACTTTGACACCTGATCATGAGTTGAGGTTGTTAATCTCGGATATTAGGCAAAGGGATGCTGAAACCGAGGTTTATTTATTGCGAAGTCGAAGCCATATTGATAATGATTTTGATCAATTAGCGACAGCACAAAAAAACATGAAAAAAGCCATGTTAGCTTTTAAAATGCACCTTATTGAGCTAAATACAGAAGAAGAAAGGCAAGCAAGAATAGTTCATCAATTATATGAATTATACGATAACAAGCTTGAGCGCTTTAAAACACTACATGCTAAGTTGAGTAATTCTTTACGTTTTTTACCTAAGCTAAGTAAAAAACTGAGAGCAGCGCTCAATAAAGATAAACCTGCTGATAATCATGGCACAATGCCGCTTGTCGATACTATTTTAACTTATACCTTTAGTTTCAGGCTATTTGTCGATGATTCTATGTTAGTTAGCCTAAATGACAACGTTGAGTCATTGAAAAAGTTAATTTATCAGCAAGAAAATAGTAGCCATTATGAGTTACTTGATTCTTTTATGCGTCATGCGGAAATGTTTTTACTTTTTAGGGAGCAAGAAGCAGAAATTGTTGAATTTATCTTAGATAATCAGCTTGAGTATGAGCTTTCAGTGTTAGAGCAAAAAATGAGAGAGCGGCATATCATGGAAGATGAGTTAGCCCAAAAAATTCGTTATTTTCTCATTGGTTATTCGGCACTGTTATTTTTTATCATACTGCTCTTTATTATCAATCGCCGCCACTTATTAAAAAGCGTGTTAACTCACCAGATGTTGAGTGAAGAAGATCAACTTACCGGCTTAAGTAATAGGAGACATTTTATTAAAAAACTGAACTATGCCTTACGTTCTGTCATACAGGATCAATCGCATGGGGCATTAATTTTTATCGACTTGGATGGCTTTAAGGCTGTTAATGATAATCTGGGACATAATGAGGGCGATGTTGTTCTTAAAAGCATATCAAAGCGATTAAAACAGCAATCAAGTGCAAATCAAGAACGAGGTATAAATCATTTTGTCGCCAGGCTTGGTGGTGACGAATTTGTTATTTTACTGGCAGGTTTACCTAAAGATAATATTCAGCAAGAGCTACATAAAATAACAGAGCAAACCTTGCAGCTTTGCTCACAAAGCCTTGGTGAAAAATATGACCTCTTTTCAATAACCGCGAGTTTAGGGGTGGTAACTTTTCCTGAACAGAGCATGGATGTTACTGATTTACTTCATTTTGCTGACTTAGCTATGTATCAGTCAAAGAAACAAGGTAAAAACTGCTGTAATTTTTACGATACTGATATTTATGTCTAGTAAGGTCATTTTCGGCAGTGAGTGTTGTGATTTGTTAGCCTTTAAGTGCAACATTTCTAGGTAAATATTTTGGCTGCTTTGTACTTAGTTGTTAACGATTAATCATTAGTTATTAACGTGGTTAATTAATTCATCCATTAATTTTTTTTTAATTTCAAGTTGTTGCTCTGCGGCTAAACCATATTTTTCGGCTAATACTTGATAGTCATCTGGCGCTAAGCTTACCGTTAAGCGTGGGCGTTTGGGGCGTTTATTAATGGCTAGACCTAAAATGTCACGAATTTGATCTGAAGGGCTTAAGCCTGCTTCTAATGCCTCTTTTCGAATAGATAACTGAATTTTTTCATCCATATCAAAGGCAACTTGCACCGCCTTCATTGCTTTAATGGAAGACTGCCATTTATCGGGCATTTTTTTAGTCATGGTTACCTCTTTTATTGCCGTTTTAGCTCGCAGGGTACATATCAATGATATCGGTTAATGGTCTAAATAAGGTTAAAAACACTTCAGTATCACCATCTTGCCATACTTCTATATCAATGCCTTTGTTTTGATCTTGGTTATAAAGACCATAAAGTTCAAATTGCTCACCGCTATCTTTTCCTTCATAAGCCGATAAATTTTCACTGCGATGATCTTTACGATGAAAATAACCTACTTTGGCGAAAGTGCTTTGTTGATATTGCTCATCGCTCCAGCTGTTGGTGTGCTCATTATCATTTTGGCGCGTTAAAAAAGCTTGGCCGGGTTCGTCAAACACTTGCGAGAATTCATCTAAATCAAACAGCGCTTCTACATCTTCATGTTCTAATTTGAGTGAAAACTTTAATTCTGTGTTGTCATCCACTTCGAGCGATAAAAACAAGATGCGATCAGTTGCGCCTTGCAGTGTCCATTCAATTTGGTTGTTTTGCTCAAATTCGTATGTGTTTACAGCAGCTACTTGCAGTTGTTGTGCACGCAAAGAGGCAGGCAAGGCAAAGCTGTCGGTTAAGACAATAATATCGCCGACCAGTAGTTGGCTCGCATTAGTTAATTTACGCTGTGGTTCAGCTGATTTATTAAATATCTTTTTGAAAAAACTCATAAAATACCTTTTCGTTACGAGTGGCTAGTTACGAAAGGTTAGCTGCGAGCGGCGAAACTCTATTCTTTAATAAACTCTTCGCCACTCACTTGTTTGCTCTTGGTAACTAATCACTCGCTATTCGTAACTTATTGCTTACTTCTGTTTCGCTTTGATACGATCTAGTACTGAATTTGCACTGTTATCTTGGCTACCAATACCCGCTGCTTTTAGTTGTGCGGCAAGCGAAGTGTCAGAGTCTTCAGATTCAAGCACCTCTGCGGCCTTCATTTTATCATCAAACTTTTGCTGCTTAGCTTTAATGCGCTCTAGTGAGTCTTTAGCACTTAATAGCTTAGAGTTACTTGATGAGAAATTATCAGTAATAGCTGAAGTTGCTTTTTGCACGCTTTCAGTGGTTTTTACCATTGATAATTGACGCTTATGCTCTGCAACTTGACGCTCACTCTTCTTCACAAGCTCTTTTAATCGATCAGCATTACCCGAAAAACTGGCAAGGGCTTGTTGTTGCGTAGCGAGTTCGCTTTCTAAATTAGCAATTTTTTCTGCAACCGCTAAGGCTAAGGTTTCATCACCTTTTTCTAACGCTTGTCCGGCATAGCCTTCATGTTCAGTTATTTCGCGTTGTAAGCGGTCAACTTCACGTTGTGCTGCCATTTGTTCAGCCATAACACCCGTTAAATCACGTTTTGCTTTGGTTAAATGATTCTCAGCATCACGAATTTCTTGTTCAAAAATACGGGTAGCATTAGCATCAATAATAGCTTCGCCTGCTTCTGAAGCACCACCACGAATTGCGGTCATAATTTTTTTAAATATACTCATTTTTTTTCTCCTAATAGGGTGACAATAGTCTTAATCAACTGGATTAAACTAGGTAGTCACTCATATCATCAATTACTTCAAGGGCGTTGTTACTTAATACGGCTAGCTCATGTTCAATATCATCAAAATTAGAACCGATAGAGAGGGCACCAAAAATAACGTATTTATCACCAATTTTTGAAAATGATGATAATGGCATAGGAATGTTCATTTCTAACATGCTTTCATGCATGGCGCCTATGCAGTCAGTTTTAACTTCGTCGCTACCCCAAAGGTAACTGATACAAATTATTTGATCGTCTGTAACCGACACAAATACCGGCAGTTCTTCACGGCCTAAAATGGTTATTTGTAGTACGTCAACTTCACCAGGTATAGGTTGGCAATCAAAGCTCATTCCTGTATCTGAATTGTCAGCCAAGCTATTTAAATGATCGGCTATAGTATGAATATTCATTTATTTCCTATCCTTCATTTCTTAAACGAAAAGTATTTTTCAGATGACATAATATGTCTTCGGGGTTAAATTTAGCACTTTGACATATTATGTCAAGCTTTTTGTTGTTACTTTATTTATTGCTTCGTCACTCGAAACTTTTTTTACTATTTTTATTACATGCCTTGCTGATCTTGCCATGCCTTTTGGTGGAGCTGATAAATGGTATGGCTACCTAAAATATTAATCGGTATCGTTGCTTTTTGATGATAAAAATTATTGGGGAAAGCAAAAGCGGCTTTTAATATCTCAAGATTAAGCCAGCGGTGTTTAATGGGTAATTCATTTAATGTCTTTAATCTGCTTAATGGGCTTAAACCCATTTTAGCGGCAATAGTCCAGCCCCATTCGCCAAAACTGGGAACATTGTCATGATATTGCTGCACATGAGAAAAATCAGCAGCGCTGAGCGTTTTGCCAATAGAAATAAAGGAGTCTTTTGCATGGTAAGGACTGGTTGACTGAATAGCAATGAGGCCATCACCCGAGAGCAGTTGTTTTAGTCGGGCGTAAAAGTTAACCGAGTAGAGTTTGTTAAGGTCTGGGTGGCTAGGATCGGGTAAGTCGACAATAATGGCATCAAAAATTTGTCCTGTCTTGAGTAAGTCATTGATCGCGATAAAAGCATCTGAGCGCAATATTTTTACGCGTTTATCTTGCAAGCTGTGTTGATTAATATGGCTGATTTGCATCGCTAAACGAGCAGGTAAGTGCTGACTGGGCGTTTGAAAAGTATCAATTAATTCACTGTCTAAATCAATCAAAGTAACCTGTTGAGGAGAATATTTAAGCACCTCTCTTAGCGCTAAGCCGTCACCGCCGCCAATAATTAAAATATTATTGTGGCGAGCTGAACCTGCCAATACCGGAGCCACTAAGTAATCATGATAAATATGCTCGTCTAATGAAGAAAACTGTAGGCGGCCATTGAGATAAAAATTAATGATGCTGTCTGAAGTCACGCCCATCTGCCTTTCGGTAAAGGTAAGTTGCTGATAGCGGGTTTGTTCACTATGAACGACTTTGTCTAGATACAGCAGGCTATTCATTTGATTGAGCCACTGATTACCGAAGTTAAACATTAAGGCAATAATTAATGCTAGCACTAGGTGTAAGGCTACAAACGTTTTTCGCCACTGGAGTTTGTGCCAATAACGCATGATAAAAAAACCACCGGCAATAAGGTTTAAACTTGCTGTTATTGCTGCGGCTTTTGAGATATCTATACTCAATAAAAATAGCACCCATATAGCGGCACCAATTCCTGCGCCAATATAATCGGCACCATAAATAGTGCCTAAGTTATTGGCTAAATGTTGACCATGAATCTGCTCTCGAATGCGAGCAATAAGCGGAATTTCCATGCCAATGAAAAAGCCTAAAATAACACCAAAAAAATAGGGGCTATTGAAAGCGATAAAACTTAGTTGCTTAAATATTCCGCCACGAGGAAGCATATCAGGCGGCAGGGCAAAGGTGTCAGCAATAATAGTGGGTAACATTTGAGTAACCGCGATCAGGGCACCGATAATTAAAATAGCACTTGAGCCGAGCAAAGCAATGATCAGCTCTAAATAAACAAAACCATTATAGGCACAACGCACTTTACGAGCGGCGAATGCACCCAGCCCCATTGAGACTATCATTAAGCCTATCATGGTGTAGATGGTGCTTTCCATAACACCTAAGACGCGGCCAGCATAATGGGAAAGTAAATATTCGTAAATTAAACCACAGCCAGCTAATACCGCCATGGTTAAGATTAATAGGGTGTCATCAATCAGGTGATTTTTTTTAGCAAGTGAAATGGTCAATAGGTTTGTGCTTTTGATAGGTGGTTAAGTGTAGACGGAAATTTGTTAGCGATAAATAACATCAAACAAGCGCGATTAAAACCCCGCTACGGTTATTGCTTATGCGCGATTAAAATCCCGTCTACGTGAATTTATGCCATCAATGCGGTTAAAATCAAGGCAATAGCGATACTGGTGGCCATTTCTATACTGGCAACACCAATGTTATGTTGTTGATCTACCTCTTCAACAAGGTTTATGCCCCATAGTACAATACGCTTGGCAATAGAGGTGAGTATGGCCACTAGTAGCGTCATGATAATACCAAAAACTAACCAACCGAGTAGGTTCATCACCAGAGTTTCCGGGCTATAGACTAAAAAGTGGCTGGCAGCGGTAACGGCAAGGGCTGTGCTGATCACTTGACCACTATATCGAATAGCCAAAGCAAGCTGGCCATTACTTAACGCTTCTTGCAAACAGTCTTCTTGGTTATTTTTAGCATATTTTCTTTCACGAATACGTGTCACCAACACTAGTACTGCTTGTGCGACAATAAAACCACTGGTGATGGCGATAAACGTTGAGATATTTAAGCCGTCCACCCAAAGTAATACAGCGCGAATAATAATGGCGGTAGCAATAGCGCCTGCGGCATCAATAATGCCGATAGAGAGGTTTTGTTCTTTAATTAATTCAGTTTTATTTAAGTGTTGCAGTGCCACCTTGTCTTGAATAATACGACCCACTTTAATTAAAATTAAGCCATAAGTGCCATAAGCAAGCATACCTATGATTTCCATTAAATAACTCGGTGCATTTTCACCGGTAATAGCACCGGTTAATACTATGCCTAATGCTAGCGTGCTACCCGCGACGCTGACACCAAAGGCAAAGTTATCTTTTTGAGCTAATTCTTCCGTGCTATTAACTTGGCTGGTTAAGCCTAATAAAAACCGCATCGCCCCCAATAAAATAATAGCAATGGTAATGTCGATAGCTAAAAAAACCAGTAACTCTTGATTAACACCCACGAGTTCAATTAATGTGTTCATACTTATCTTGTTCCTATCTTTTGTTGCTTATTACAGCTACTTACCACGACGAAAGCCGCGTGAGGTATTGGTGTTAGAATTTCTAAAACTAGAAGACTTGCCAAATTTTGACTTACTGGCATAACTGCTTTTTTTGACATTATTACTTCTAAATCTGTTGGCGCTCGATTGAGCGGTTTTACTTTTACCCGATAAACTTGATGAACCAGTACGGCTTTTGCTGTAGGGGCTAGTAAACTTTTGTCCGCGACTGGCAAATGATTTTTTAGTGCGTCTATCAAGGGCTGTTTGCTTATTTAATTGGCTAGGTGAACTGTAGCGAGTTCTACCGTAGTCATTGTAATAGCTGTAATTTCTGTTTCTGCCCCAGTCATTGTAAGAAGTACGTCGGCCAAATAAATCCCCCATCATGGAGTACATGCCATACCATGCCCAAAATGACATGCCATTACTGCCTGTTTGCCAGTTACCATAACTTGGATTACCAATAAGTTGCTCACCTGTACCAAAGTCTTGAGCATTGTTCGCTTGCTGGCTTTGAGATTTAGATAAAGCATTAATGCGTGGTAATTGGCCATCAGACATGTCGGCTAAAACATTGAGTGGATCACTTAAGGCATCTGAATAGAGTACTGGATCAGCGGCTTGGTAAATATTGAGCAGTTCATCATATAAGGCTTGCGAAGTGGCGAACATTTGTGGCTGGTTTTTAGCGGTTTTTACCCGGTCAAGCAAGGATAAATACATGGGGCCTTTAACACTAGCATCTTTACGAAACTCATTGATTAATGGCGCTAAGTCAGGCTTTTTGTCGGCTACTTTGTTCGCATATTGTTGAATTAACGTGGCGTTGCGCACTTGGCCATTAGTTAAAGCATCACCTAATTGTGCCACTCTTTGTTCGGTGATAGGTAATTGTTGTAGTACTTGCTCTTTGATGGGATCGCCACAGCCGAATAATATCAATAACGGCAAAAGGATTAACCAATGAATAAATCGGCGGTAAAAAGGTGTTTTTAGCTTGGGCATTGCTGCTATCATCTCCTGAAAGTGCTAAATTATTACTTAAAATACTTGAGTGTTATTAATAGCACTAATGACATATTATGTCTAATGATTATGTCTAATAATTATGTCTAATGAGTACGTTCATTGATTGTATTTATTTAGTTTAAAAATCATTACCACAGAGAGAGCAGAGGTCACCGCTCGGTGGTGAACAGCTATCATAGCTTTAAGTTTTTAATTAATGTTTGATTAAGTAAAAGGATCACTTATGTCTTCTCCTCCTTTATCTCCACCAGATGCTCTATTTGACTCTAGACTCGACTCTTTGCTAGATAATAAAGGCTTATTAAAACAACAGCAATTAAAAAGTTGGCAACAGTTTTCTCAGCAACACCCTGATAGTTATCAACAGCTTAATTCAGCACAGCTTGAGCATTTTACCTTGGCAATAACCTTGAGTGACTTTGTTTTATCTAGCGCCTTACAAGCTCCTGAGTTGGTAGTCGATTTATTTGTCAGTAATGATGTTTATCAACAAGTAACGCCT
>Ga0209826_1000567_pt1 | contig 26277 bp, 25 predicted proteins | sample GOMGulsemesocosm_5_FD_184637 | JGI IMG/M metagenome (GOLD analysis project Ga0209826, IMG submission 184637) | Methane-oxidizing microbial communities from mesocosms in the Gulf of Mexico - GOM15C Gulf of Mexico (SPAdes) (version 2) | ecosystem: Environmental > Aquatic > Marine > Cold seeps... | reverse complement strand
GTTTGAATTCCCATATTGGTGCTCCTACTAACTGGTTAAACCCGAAATGCGGGGCTCATATTCCCGAGACGAACTTTCTGTTCATCACCAGTTTGTATTGGTTGGGTTTCAACTTTAAACGCAGGGGTCATGTTGCCCAAACGAACAGTTTCGCCGTCGGCAGTTTGGTTAGGTAATTCTTCAACTTTAAATGCGGGGCTCATGTTTCCAAGACGAACCAATCCGCTATCTTTAGTAGAACTTACGTTTTTTGTATGTGAGTTTGTTGATTTTGTCATTTAAAAATCCTCCAGTTTGTGAGCCAAGAAACTTCGGAATAAGAAGGTATTCTTGAACCCACTATGATGTAAATATCAGTTGCTATAAAACAGCCTCAATAAAACTCGTGGTAAGTTACGACTGCTTGGACAAACGCTATTTAATTGAAATGGAGGTGTAAAGAGGTGGAGTTTTTTTCGCTAATATGTTGGCTGTATATACAGTTTTTAAAATTTCATATTTAATGTAATTTATTTGAAATATAATGTAAGTATTTGTTTTTAATAAATTTAAAAATTTACCAAGTTTTTTATTTTAATTATAAATTAGTTGTTATTAATTTATCATTTTCAACTTCAGGTTAAGTTTAATTCGAATTAATTCTTTAAGCTTATGCGTGTTAAACACATGCAACTGGTTGATAGTTATGTGGTAATTATTAGCTTAATATAAATCTGGAAAATCTGCAGTATTCCTAAAAAAAATAGATTTTTTTTGTGTCACGCCACATTTGTTGCCAACTTGTATCAACTCGTAATACAAGTTTATGCATCTGACCTAGGTTGAACTGTCAGGATGTGTAAATAGACCTTTGATCTATCCGATGACAAACAGTGCAATAGGCGTCATTTTTCTACCAAAACAAATCAATAGGCAGAGTTTTATCGAAACAATGAACGAGGAAAAAGAAGATGGAGGAAGGCGCTCATTGTCCGTCCTCTTAGTCCTTTATATTTGGGTCATTAAACCCGAATACTTATTTGCTTTGAAGGAGGCGTGCAAAAAGCGCCGGATCAATATTGCCGCCAGAACCGACTGCAACAATAACCTTGCCTTTGATTTCTGTTTTACGGCTAAGAAATGCAGCCAATGCAACTGCCCCTCCAGGTTCGATTATGATTTTGAAGTGGTGATAGGCCGCGCGAACAGCTTCCGCAACCTCGCTTTCTGTAACAACAAGGCCGCGCGCCTTTATGGCACTTAATATTGGAAACGTAATTTCGCCAGGCATGGGGGTCATAATCGCGTCACACAGACTTTTGTGATCTCCTGTATTGCCCACTCTTTCTCCGGAGGCAAGGGAGCGGGCGGTGTCATCAAAATGCTCTGGCTCTGCCGCAAAAATCTCCGTACTAGGGCTATTTGTTCCCACAGCGAGAGATATACCACTTAATAGGCCGCCGCCGCCGCAGGGGGCTGCAATGCAGTCTGCTTTCAAGCCCAATTCCGCTAGTTGTGCGATAATTTCAAGTCCAACAGTTCCCTGACCAGAAATTACATTTTTATTATCATAGGGTTTGATAAGCGTGAGGTTTTCTTTACGACAAATTGCTTCACCGATTTCTTCACGAGATTCAGTATAACGATCATAATTGAGAACTTTAGCGCCATAGCCTTTCGTATTCTCGATTTTGATGGCAGGCGTATCCTCCGGCATTAGGATAGTTGCATTAACCCCCATCATTTTAGCGGCAAGGGCGATCCCTTGGGCATGGTTTCCACTAGAATACGCAAAGACCCCATTTTCCTTTTGTATTTCTGTCAGTTTGGAAATGGCATTAAAGGCTCCTCGAAACTTGAAGGAGCCGGTTTTTTGGAGCATTTCAGCTTTTAGAAAAAGGCGACAACCGAGAAGTTCATTTAAGGCCGGAACCTCCAACAATGGCGTTTTAGCAGCGTGACCTTTTAGGGTTTCCGCGGCGTTACAGACAGTTGCAAACGTAGGTATGAATTCAGACATTTTTTAAAAACCGCGTTAGATGTTGCATTGATAAGGGTTCATTTAGCAAGGGGACATGCCCCCGGTTTTCAAGGGTTACCGCAGTCATGTTGGGGTTGCTATCCTGCATTTTTTGAAATACGTCAGCACTTAATACATCAGAAAGTGCCCCGCGGATCGATAACACTGGAATAGCGGTCATTGCTTCAAAAAACGGCCAAAGATCAATGGGGGCATCATTTGAGATTTGGTCTTGAAGAGCTTTTCCTAAAGCCAAGTCGTAATTTGCCCGGAAATTGCCGGCTTTTTCGTCAAACACGTAGCCGACTTCTGTTGTATGTCGCCATTCTTCATCCTCTAAATCTGGATAGGCGCCAGAATATTGCGCTTTTTGGGCGGCCGTTGCTGCGGCCAATGTCGGGTATCTGACGTCTTTGCCCACATATCCTGCAATACGTTCGCCGCCATCACTGCTAACTTCGGGACCCACATCATTAAGGACGGCAGCTGCCACATATTGGGGAACCAAACCGGCAAGCCCCATGGTGAGGAGCCCGCCAAGTGATGTCCCAATGAATACGGCCTTTGTAATATCCGTGGCTTGGAAAAATGCCATTATGTCGCCCAAGTAGACTTGGGGGTTATAATTTGCGTGATCCTTATCATACTCAGACTTTCCGCGCCCTCTATAGTCGAGGGTGTATACAGCTCGATCTTTAGAGAAATGCTCAGCAAACTCTGCAAAATCACCTGAATTTCGCGTTAGACCAGAGAGGCAAATAAGAGGAAGCTTTGAGCTGGATGTGCCGTATTTTCGGTAATATAAATCCAGACCGTCGTTCGATTTGTAGAAGCTCTCTGAGTATGTCATATGACCCGTCTGTTGTTAAACGCCCACAAGTGGGAGCATCTGGGTAAGATTTGTGATTTGAAAGTCGGGTCCAGATGGTAAGCGTTCGTCAGCCTGCCCAAAACGATTGCACCAAATGGCATTAAACCCGAAATCTTTGGCAGAATAGGCATCCCAACCGTTGGACGATTGGAACGAAATATGCGCCGCACTGATATCCAATTTTTCGACCGCCAATTCGTATACGGACGGATGTGGCTTAAAGATGCCAACATCTGCAACCGAATAAATGCCATCTAGCAAATCCGCGATACCGGCGTTTTCAACGGCTGCGTCCAGCATTTCAGGGGAGCCATTAGACAAAATCGCACATTTTATGCCGGCGGCTTTTAGGCTCTTGAGCGTTTCTGGAACTTCGTCATAGGCGCTCAATTTTAAATACAAATCCATCAACCGCTTTTTTAGCGCTGCATCGTTCATGTTAGCTGACGCCAATGCAAAATCGAGTGCATCTTCAGTTACATTCCAAAAACTGATGTAGTTTCCTTGCAAACTGCGAAGCCATGTATATTGCAATTGTTTGAGGCGCCAGACGTCAGAAATGACTTTCCAATTGTCACCCAATGCTTTTTGTTCTTGGCGGGCGGCAGCGTCCACATCAAAGAGTGTTCCATAGGCATCAAATACACAGGCTTTGATATTTTTTAACGGCGTATTGGTCATTATTTATCGCTTTCAAGGGTTGCGCGCCCATAGTAGGAGTGTGGCCTATCCTGTTATTATTTCAAGCAAATAATCAATTTAGTTCGTCGAGTTTCCCCGTGCCAAATCTGATCCAATTTTGACGACGCGATATTCTCCAGATCCAACAAGTTGCCGGTAAACTTGTAAATTTTCCATGACCCGCTGAACATAGTTCCGGGTTTCGCTAAAGGGTATAAGTTCAATCCAATCGATTGTGTTGATATCGCCGCGGCGAGGATCTCCCCAGTCCTTTATCCATCGTCTAACGCGAGACCCACCAGCATTATATGAAGCGATCGCCAAAATGTAGGATCCGTCATTTCTGTTAATTAATCCGCCGAGATACGTACTTCCCAGTAACGTATTATATTCAGGGTCCCGGGTGAGTTTCGACTTGGTATACGGCAGTCTCAACTTCCGTGAGACAGATCGTGCCGTTGCAGGCATCAATTGCATCAACCCAAGGGCCCCAGCCCTCGAAACAGCGTCGGTTGCAAACGCGCTTTCTTGACGGGTTATGGCCATTATGAGCGCGGTTTCAATGGGAGGCGTTATCGGTGAATAGGAATGAGTTGGCCAACTAATATCGGGTAATTCGGTTCCCAGTTGAGAGGCCCGTTTTGCAACGGCAACGGAGTAGTCGGGACGGCCAATATCTTTGGCTAACTGACCCAAATAAGCATAATCATCCGACACTACAGCATCTTCAGTCATCTTTAGAAGGAAGCCGCGCGTTTGTTTTTCTTGGCCGAGCTCGGCTAAATGCCGAATGATTTTAATCTGTTCATGGGCGTCAAGGCGCAGTCTGGCTTCTGCGCCGGTACTGGAATTCCGGCGCAAATCTGGTGCCCGTTTGAGACCGAGCTCGCTCATGGCAACTTGTCCATAGAACGTTGAGCTGTATTTCGACGCTTCTTCGTACCAATAGGCGGCTGATTGTTTGTCTTTCATAACCGCGTACGTGCGGCCGATCCAATAAGCCCCGCGGGAGCGACTAATGGGAAAGCTAACATTTTCATACAACCGAGTAAAATGCTCCAGTGCGACCTCATAGTCATGAAGAAAACGAAGTGATATCCAACCTGAAAGCCATTCGGCGGTGGCAAAACGACCACCGCTTGACATACCGTGATGACTGGACAACCGATAGGCTTGCGAAATGTGGCCAAGTCTTAATAGTTTTCGGGCCTGTATTTCGCGTTCCGGCCACCAAATCTCTGGATAAGGAGCATCTTTTCCGTATTTGAGGAGAAGTGTCCTTGCATCTTCATGTTTACCTTTTCGGCGTCGCCATTTTATCCGGTCAAAGGCGAACCCAGCATCCGTATGGAGCGAGCGGGGGACTTTTTTGATAGCACCATCAACATTTTTTTTCATGCGCATTAGCCGAATACGAGCAATTGCGACACGTTTTTCAGCTGTTGAAACACGATCTAGCATTCGGATAGCATCAACAGAGCGGCGATCCCAAAGCAGGCGATCAAGGCGAAATTCATGATCTTCACGAGTTAAGAGATTTTTATGAGATTTGAGGAATTTACGTTCTAGACCTTCACTAAAATTCCCGATGCTCCACGCCTTTTTAACCCATTCCTCGCCTTTTTTCATTTGTCCGTTAGCGAGCAGCGCTTCACCGTATCTTAGCATGCCCATTCCGGTAAGCGGGGTGCGGTCACTAAACCACGACAAAGTCCGGTCTTTAGAAATGGGGTTCACAAGCGCTTCTTCTGCCCGTCGCATTAAAGTGGTTCGATAAGGCCAATTTGGGTTATCAATTACAAAAGAAGTAATAGCTTCAAAACTGGCACCGCCTTTATAGCTGCGGAGCCACGCCCATCTAATATATTTCGCAGGAAGTTGATATTTGGCTTTTCCCGCGTGGGCGAGTGCTTTTTTCCATTTGCGGTTTTTAGCCTCTTTAAGGGCGCGTAAATAATGAACACGATCGGCTTTGGAAATGAGGCCCGTTGCATAGGGCGGCGGCGGAAACGCAATTCCAATAGGTCGAAGCAAAGGAATAGGGATTGCTGCTGTGGAGGCTGTAATAGTTGGTTTTGGTGAAGATTTTACCGTTGGTTTCTTTGTTGGTGTTGGCGACGTGTTTGGAATTCTCAGATCTTTAACGCGCGGAAGTGGGACGGTCTGTCGTGCCGCAGCGGGTCTAACACTTGAACGCCTATCAATTTCATCATCTTCAATAACGTCGAGAGTATTTGTCAACGCGGAAGCGAGGCCGGGCAGTACAAACGACTGCCCGATCAGCGTGGCTCCCAAAAGAAGCGAAAATAAAAGTTTTCGGTCTCTTATCATAAAATAAATACGGCTTTCGTAAGCAGTGGTTATGAATTCAAACTCTTGTTTGCCATTTCGAAAACATCATTTGACAGGTTCTCTGTGGTCAAAATAGATTCCAGTTGGCTTCTCATTAATCTTTGGCGTTCTTCATCATATCTCCGCCATTGACCAAGAGGGCCCACAAGGCGCGCCGCAATTTGCGGATTTGTGGTATTCAGTTCTACAATACGATCTCTTAAAAATTTATATCCTTCACCTGATTTGTTATGGAAGTGTCTTGGGTTTCCACTGGCGAATGCAGAAATAAGAGACCGTACCCGATTGGGGTTTAAGAGTGTGAATGCGGGATGATCGAGTAGAGTTTTCACATCTTCCATGGCTGCATCTCGGGATGACATGGCCTGCAGTGTAAACCATTTGTCTATGACCAATGGATCATTTTCCCAGCGCTTATAATAATCGGCAAGAGCTTCGTCCCGCGCAGGATGTTCAGTGCTCACAAGCCTCGCAAGAGCCGCAATTCTATCTGTCATTATTTTTGCATCAAAATATTGAGAGCGAGCGAGTGTTAAATGGGCTTCATCCCCAGTTGCTGTTAAATACGACAGCGCCACGTTTTTTAGGGCACGATTGCCGTTATTATCAATATCGTGATTTTCAGTATAAATAGTTTTCAAAATACTTTCGAACTGAAGGCCAATGGACTTCACAGCATTTTTCCGCGATTTGTGGATTGCATCCACGTCAACCACCGTCATTTGCTGCCCAATATAGGATTCCCCAGGGAGTGTCATGGCATCAGCTTTAAACGCGGGATCAAGACTGTTGTCCAAAAGAAGATCTTTGAGGGCTTCCAAATAGCTGGCAGGTAATGAATTTGATCCGCTAGCGGCCTCTTCATCAATGCTAGATAAAAGACTTTGTGTTGCGAGCCTTTGTCCAGCTTCCCAGCGATTAAACGGATCACTGTCATTTTTAAACAAGAAAGCCGTATCTGCATCCGCAGGGCTTTTTTTCAATTTTACAGGGGCAGAAAATCCCCTGAATAAAGAAGGTATGGGTTTTTCTGGGATATTTTCAAACGTGATTGTTTGGCTTTTTGTTTTGAAGTCAAAAAGAACACTCCCGTCGCCATCGGGCCCGTCCAAGAGTTCTTGCCCCTTGTTGCCCAAAAGTCCCAATTTTAAGGGAATATGCAGGGCATCCGTATTTTCACCAGCTTTGGGGTTCGTTTGTTCTAGAGTGAGTTGATACTGCTGCGTTGCGACGTCATACACATCGGTTGCGATGATTTCAGGGGTTCCGGCTTGCGTATACCACAATCTGAATTGCGTTAAATCAGTGCCGCTAGCGTCTTCAAGTGCCGATATGAATTCTTCAGTTGTAACGGCTTGCCCATCATGGCGCTCGAAATAAAGGTCCATGCCTTTTCTAAAGTTGCGTTCCCCAAGGAGAGTATGGGCCATACGAATGACTTCTGCGCCTTTTTCATAAACAGTTGCTGTATAGAAATTGTTTATTTCCACATAGCTTTGAGGCTGAATTGGATGGGCGAGGGGGCCTGCATCTTCTGGGAATTGAGCCGCTCTTAACCGTTGGACATCTTCAATCCGTTTTACAGGGGCGGAATTCATGTCAGCAGAAAATTGCTGATCACGGAAAACGGTGAGGCCCTCTTTCAACGTGAGCTGGAACCAATCACGGCAGGTGATCCGGTTGCCGGTCCAATTATGGAAATACTCATGAGCGATAACGCTTTCAATACCATCAAAATCCGCATCTGTCGCGGTGTCGGAAGACGCCAATACATATTTGGAATTAAAGACGTTAAGTCCTTTGTTCTCCATGGCACCCATATTGAAATCACTGACAGCGACAATCATGAAAATATCTAGATCATACTCTCTGCCGTATTTCTCTTCGTCCCACTTCATGGATTTTTTCAATGATGTCATGGCATGGGCACATTTGTCTTCGTTCCCATGTTCAATGAAAATCTGCAATTTGACGTCGCGCCCGCTTATCGTGGTGAAGCGATCTTCAACACAAGCAAGGTCACCCGCAACAAGGGCAAACAGGTAGGCTGGCTTTGGGTGGGGATCAAACCATGTATTGAACACCCGACCGTCATCTAACTTTCCATTACCCACCAAATTTCCGTTGGATAACATCACCGGGTATTTGTCGCCATCGCCAATGATCTTAGTAGTGTATTTAGCCATAACATCGGGTCGATCAAGGAAATAGGTGATTTTTCGAAAGCCTTCGGCTTCACATTGCGTGCAGAAATTCCCACTGGATTTATACAAACCCTCTAATGCTGTGTTTTCTTGAGGTTTGATTTCTGTGACAACTACAACTTCAAACTCGTTTGAAGGGGCAAGGAAGCTAAGTTCCTTACTAGACTGTGTGTAGTCTTTCTTTCCAATGACTGTTCCGCCCGTTGTAAGACTGACCAGTTTCAAATCTTCACCGTGCAATCTTACCTGATCTGTACCAGCTTGTTGCCGCTTAAATTGCAAGACGGATGTTACTAAAGTCACGTCCTCGCCAAGTTCTACGGTGAGGTAAACATCGGTGATGGTAAATGCAGGCGCGGTATAATCTTTAAGATGAATAGTCGCAGGGGATTGGGCAGCTTTAGTCACATTATATCCTTTGGCGAGTTGATGCCAAAGTAAGATAAACGGTTTACAGCGCGGATCAAGTTTTGTTGCGAGAAACATTCTGATTTTTCGAAATCTGTTTTGGGCTTGTATTGGCTCTTACAAGAACCTGATTAGACCCCTTTTAATGTTCTTAATCGTTCCTATTTACCCTTAAAGTGACAAACTTGCGTCCAACTGTGAAGTTACACCTTGCCAAGTGTACCTGACTGCATATAAGTCATTCTTCCGGCTTTTTGGAAAGATTAATGGTTATAGACCGCCGGAATCTAGGAAAACCAATTTAAAAAATATTAAGGATACTGTCATGTTTAGAGGATCAATCACCGCACTTATAACTCCCTTTCTAGGTGAGAGTGTGGATGAGAAGGCGTTCCAATCTTTCGTGGACTGGCAGATAAAATCCGGAACTAAGGGGTTGGTACCTGTCGGTACTACAGGGGAGAGCCCAACTTTGAGCCACCCTGAACACGACCGTGTTGTTGAGCTTTGCATTGAAGCTGCTGACGGTCGCGTTCCTGTTATGGCGGGAGCCGGATCAAATAATACGCTTGAAGCCATTCGCTTGAGCGAGCAAGCACAAAAAGCTGGTGCTGATGCTGTCCTTGTGGCGATGCCTTATTATAACAAGCCAACGCAAGAAGGCATGTACGCGCATTATGAGGCGATCAATAACGCAGTTGATATCCCCATTTACATTTACAACATTCCGGGCCGGAGTATTGTTGATATGTCGCCTGAGACTATGGGCGCATTGTCGAAATTGAAAAACATTGTCGGCGTAAAAGACGCAACTGGTGATGTTGGACGTGTATCTTTGCAACGGCTTCATTGTGGTACTGATTTCAATCAGATCTCAGGCGAAGATGCGACAGCTATTGGCTTTAATGCTCATGGCGGTAACGGCTGTATCTCGGTGGCGTCAAACGTGGCGCCTGCGTTGCTCTCGCAAATGCAAGAAGCAAGTCTTTCCGGCGACGGTGCGAAAGCGCTTGAACTGCAAGACCGCTTAATGCCGCTTCACCGGGCACTGTTCTTGTATGCGAGCCCAGCTCCTGCAAAATATGCATTGTCTCTACTTGGCATGTGTAAGGAAGACGTTCGCTTGCCATTGGTTAATGCGCCTGAAAGTGTGAAGGCAGAAGTCAGAGCGGCCATGCAGCACGCAGGCATACTGGACTAAGCGACCTGAAACGGATTACCGATGACTAGTAAAACAATCGCTGAAAATAGAAAAGCGCGTCATAATTACTTCATTGAAAATGATTATGAAGCCGGAATTATGCTTGTCGGCACAGAGGTGAAAAGCCTCCGTGCTGGCGGCGGCAATATTCAGGAATCCTATGCGTCTTTTGAAAATGGTGGTTTGTATCTGGTAAACGCCCATATTGCTGAATATGGCTTTGGCAATCGGAACAATCACGAACCCACGCGCCCACGCCAGTTATTGATGCACAAAAAGGAATTGGCGAAACTTGAGGCATTGCTTCAGCGCGCCGGTAAAACACTTGTCCCACTTTCGTTGTATTTTAACGAAAAGGGTAAGGTGAAGGTGAAAATTGGTCTAGCTGCTGGTAAGAAGCAACACGACAAACGTCAATCGGACAAAGAACGCGATTGGGGACGTGAGAAACAACGCCTTTTAAAGAACGACAGCCGTTAAGCGTTATTGCATCGCATATCCCTCTGGTATGTGGATCTGTGATAAATCGAGTTCTTGTTGAAATGAAACGCCCACAGATTGATCTTTAGCCCACACAATGTGCCCGTCATGGGCTTCATCCATCAATACGGATGAGCGCAATGTTATAGGCGTACCGACTTCTATTTCCAAATGCATCCATATGCGCGCGCCGCCTTCACAAAAATCAATGACATTACCGTTATAACGGCTTTGGTTTACAAGTAACGTCGCAGGGCAATTGACTTGTACGCGATCAAACTTGCGATTTGATTTGTGGATAGCATCGCGGTCGAGAGCTATCCCAATGGCGCCGGGAGGAAGGATGTCATAAGCTTTGGGTGAATAACTGGTATCTTTTAATGCTTTTTCGATGACAGAATAATGAACTTTTTCTGTTCCTGGAATTTGATTGCGGGATAAATGAGTATCCGCTTTGCCAACTTTTCGAAACTGTGATTTTATCCCAAGTTTCTGTGTGAGATTATCCAGTTTAGTAGTTTCCGCAACGCATCCCATGGAATCAGGTGTGCTTAAATCATCAATTTTATCGGGATCAAATTCAAGACCTTCTTCGGAGGCTTTATTGATTAACCAGCGAAAGGCGACATCAGAAAGTCTGCTGTCACGTTGGCCCCCAGTGATGTTTTCGTGGGTACCTGCAAACCAGACTTGTTCTAGCCGCTTGAAAATTTCTGATTTCACGCCAGTCCAAATATTAGGAGTACGGGATGGGTTCATCTCATCAAGCGCCAATGCTTGATAGGCTGACTGAACATTGGTACTTACGTTTTCCGAAAGATATTCGCTCCATAAGGCCGATAGTGATCGCAGTCCACGGGTAGGGACACCACCTCCACCGACACTGTCCCAACAACCAAGAAAACGAATAGGAACTTTGCGCGATTTAAAGCTTTTTCGAAGAGATTGCCCTGCTGGGCCGCGTCTGGCTGCACCAGCTAAATGGCTATAAATATAGGCTTTATTTAAATTATTTAGAGACTCAACTTGAAGTAATCCTGAAATGCTAATCATTTCAGCAAGACATTGAAGGGAATGTCCACCCCGGCCAGCACCAATGAGATAAATTTCATCGCCCGGCATGTAATGATGAGCGAGAAAATGATAGGCTTCCGTTATTTCATCTCGAATTCCTGTGCCGAAAGTCTGATTGATGAGTTTTAGTAATGACCAATTTTCTTGATGGTCATTCTGAAGAAGTGAAATTTGGCGTGTGCCATGTTTTGCATGTGGTAGAAGGCACCTTTCAGCAAGAGTAGCATTGCCGAATACCGGCCGATGTTTACTCCTATATTGCGATGCGGACCAACTATGGTCATTAAATATGACTAGCTTTCTTGTCACTATATCTGCTCCCGTCCAAGGGATTTGGCTAGGAATAAATAGCCAAATTAAATTGCAGGGTATGTATAACTATATTAGGAAAAGGCGAAAATATTAATATTTAATAAATTTTTAGAAATTTTGAAGAAGAAATACTGGTTAAACATAACTCATTTGGGGCTGAATTGGTGAGATGATTGTCTCAACTACATCCACAATATTCTGCGGAACTCAAAGCCCCATATTTCTATTTATTTCAATGAGGCCGATTTCTACTAATTCTTCAGGCTGATTGTTCGACGTCATCCAAATCGTCATAATCTTCCTTATCAGGTCCCTCGTTATGGTCTTTTTGAGATGTTGATCTACTAACGACCGAATTCATATTATTTAGGTCTAGGAAGAAATCTGCTTGCCTGCGAAGTTCGTCCGCGATCATTGGCGGACTGGTCTTTACTGAACTGATGACAGTTACACGAACACCTCTCCTTTGAACGGCTTCGACTAAACGTCTAAAGTCGCCATCTCCTGAAAATAGGACCGCGTGGTCAATATGCTCGCTCAACTCCAACATATCGATGGCAAGTTCAATGTCCATGTTGCCTTTGATTTTCCGTCGCCCCGATGGATCTGTAAATTCCTTGGCGGGTTTTGTCACCATGGTGTAGCCGTTGTAGTCAAGCCAATCGACCAAGGGCCGAATAGGGGAGTAGTCTTGTTCCTCGATCAAGGCCGTGTAATAAAATGCCCGGACAATACGGCCCTTAGCGGAAAATTCAGTTAGAAGTTTTTTATAATCGATTTCGACATTTAAGGCGCGAGCAGAGGCATATAAGTTTGCGCCATCAATAAAAAGAGCAATTCTTTCTTCAGGATAAAAAGTCATTAAATGTTCCAACCGTTTGGTGATATTGTTGTTGTTTATTAGAGATGTTCATAGCAAATTAATTGTTTGAATGCCAGCAATCTTTAATTAGTTATATAGGGCATTCATTCAACTATTTAGCGGCAGAGGGCTTGAAAATTAAATGAAACTGATTGCACTTGGGGCAAATCTTGAGCACCCAATACACGGCGCCCCGCTAAACAGCTTGACTGTGGCTATTCAAGAAATTGAGAAATGTGGATTGACGATTACGCATCAATCTAGTTGGTACAAAACGGCGCCGGTTCCCATTTCAGACCAACCTTGGTTTGTGAATGCGGTGATCGCCGTTAAAAGTGATTTGGGCGCAGAGGAGCTGTTGAAAAAGCTTCACGCAATCGAAGAGATATTCGGTCGCGTCCGGGATGTAAAGTGGGAGGCAAGGGTCCTTGACCTTGATTTGTTGTGTCATGACGATTTGATCAGCGAAAACAGGGATCAAACAGCAGGGCACGTTATTCCGCATCCACATATACAAGAGAGAACGTTTGTTTTGGCTCCCATTGAAGAAATTTTACCTGCGTGGCGACACCCCGTTACGCGGCTGACAGCAGGAGAAATGTTAGAGAAATTGGGGAATAGTCAAGCCTTTGAAATCGATTCAAACGCTTGATACAAGTTCATTTTGGCAAAAATAACGAAAAAAATGCCAATTACTGAAAAAAATGCTTTGTTTAACTTGCTTATTGGGGCGCAAACGAATATCTAGATAGGCTAATCACAGACAATTGGAGTGTTGTTAATGGCTCGCGTCACCGTTGAAGATTGCGTTCAAAGAATTCCTAACCGGTTTGAACTGGTTTTGTTGGCTGCCCGTCGTGCACGGGCTATAGCCGCTGGATCAATGTTGACAATTGATCGCGATAACGACAAAAATCCTGTCGTTTCATTGCGTGAGATTGGCGAAAACACCATCGACCTTGGTGAATTGAAAAACAACTTGATCGGTGGTTTGCAGCGCCGAGTTGAAGTTGATGAGCCAGAAGAAGACAACATGGCAGCGCTCATGAGCTCAAGCACAGAGTGGGCCGGTGTTGTTCAAGAGGAAGAACCAGCAGAAACGTTCACTGCCAGCGAAGTTGGCGCAAGTGAAGCTGCAGCCCCTGCGGCTGATGCTCCCGAAGCTGCTGCGGCCCCTTCAGAAGATCCTTTCGCTTAAAACTCTTAATGCGTTTTAAAATCGGGGCACACTGGCGCTTTTAATGTGCTGGTGTCCCCATTTTTGTATATACTAGACTGGCAACCTATTAGGAGCCTGGCCTCGGATCATTGAATGTTACGACAAGTCGAACTTGTAGAACGCGTATTAAGTTATGACCCTCACGCTGATGAGGATCTGTTAAATCGCGCATATGTTTTTACTATTAAAACACACGGCAGCCAGGTTCGAGCTTCCGGAGACCCCTATTTTTCACATCCTATTGAAGTTGCCGGTATCTTAACTGAGCTTAAGCTCGATACAGCAACGATTATCACTGCCTTGCTGCACGATACCATTGAAGATACTGTTGCGAGTAAGGATGAAATAGAACTGAATTTCGGCCCTGAAATTGCGGTTCTTGTGGATGGCGTTACCAAACTCTCACAGCTTGAACTGCAATCAGACCGCACCAAACAAGCTGAGAATTTCTCAAAATTACTATTGGCGATGTCCAACGACATTCGGGTTCTCTTGGTGAAGCTGGCCGACCGCTTGCACAATATGCGCACGCTCCATTTCATTGATAAGCCTGAAAAACGCAAACGCATTGCAACTGAAACCATGGAAATCTATGCACCGCTTGCCGAGCGTATTGGTATCCAAAGTTTCCGTGATGAGCTGGAAGACTTAGCCTTTGTTGAGCTGAACGGTGAGGCGCGTAAATCGATCTTGCGGCGGTTGGAATATTTACGAGCAGAAGGTGAAGATATTGTCTCCAAGATCGTCGGCGGCCTGACGGACGAACTTGCTGCAAGTGGTTTAGACGTTGAAGTTTCGGGTCGGGAAAAACGGCCTTATTCTATCTGGCGCAAGATGGAACAGAAAAACGTCACCTTTGAACAACTGTCCGATATTATTGCGTTTAGGGTAGTCGTTGCAGACGTAGAGCAGTGCTATCACGTGCTGGGTAACCTGCATGCGAAGTATTCAATGGTTCCAGGTCGTTTTAAAGATTACATTTCGACGCCAAAACGAAACAATTACAAATCACTTCATACAACCATCATTGGTCCCGAACGTCAGCGCATTGAGGTTCAGATCAAGACCGTTGAAATGCATGAAACCAACGAATTTGGTGTGGCGGCTCATTGGCAATATAAACAACAGATCGGCGCACCTCTTAGCGATAGCCAACAATATCGATGGCTTCGGGAATTGCTGGAAATTCTGGAAGACGCCTCCGATCCTGATGAATTTCTTGAGCATACAAAACTCAATATGTATCAAGATCAGGTGTTCTGTTTTTCTCCAAAAGGCGATTTGATTTCATTGCCCGCCGGTAGCAGCCCCGTCGATTTTGCCTATGCGGTTCATACGCGAGTTGGAGACACATGCGTCGGCTCGAAAGTGAACGGCCGAATGGCGCCGCTTCGCACGGTGTTGAAAAATGGCGACCAAATCGAAATTCTGCGCTCAAAAAACCAAACACCATCACCCACGTGGGAGAATTTTGTTGTTAGCGGAAAAGCACGATCTGCCATACGCCGATTTATTCGTCAGCAGCAACGCGATCAGTATATAGAACTTGGCAAGTCCATAGCGGAAAAAACCTTCCGTATGCACGGTAAGGCATTCGCTGAAAAAGCGTTGTCTCCGGTCATCAAGGTTTGGGATTTGGAAAATGTGGATGATGTCTATTATTCACTTGGTGACGGTACTTATACAGGACGTAAACTCCTTGAAATAGTATTTCCGGGAGAGAAAACCAAAACTGATAAAGACAACGTTGTCCCTATCAGTAAATCTAAATCTGCCGGGAAGAAAAAACACGATCACGCCATTCCCATACGAGGTCTTATTCCCGGTATGGCAATGCATTTTGCCGGTTGTTGCCATCCTTTACCCGGCGACCGAATTGTTGGTATTGTCACCACAGGGCGCGGAGTGACGATCCACACCATCGATTGTGATACGTTGGAACAGTTTGCAGAAGTTCCTGAACGCTGGCTTGATGTTTCGTGGGATACCAATACACAAGAAGCCAATATGCAGGTGGGCCGTATTAGCGTCGTCATGGCCAACGAGCCGGGTGCTTTGTCGAGCATTACATCGACCATTGCGGCCAATAACGGCAACATAAATAATCTGGTGATTTCAAATCGAAGTCAGGATTTTTTCGAAATGCGTGTTGATATTGAAGTGCGTGATGTTAAACATTTGACCAATATAATTGCCGCCTTGCGCGCAGACCCTGTAATCAGTTCCGTTGAACGAGCAAGTGGATAAGAAAGAATTTTTGTGATGACACCCGATGAAATTTTAACCCATTTCCGTGAAACAGATGCTCTTCTTGAAGGTCATTTTTTACTGAGTTCAGGCCTGCATTCCAGCAGGTATCTTCAATGCGCTAAGGTTTTGATGCACCCTGAACGGTCGGCTCTTTTGTGCAGAACGCTTGCGGATAAAGTTATCGCGGCCCTCGGCGACGGGACTGTCGACATTGTTGTCGCACCGGCAATGGGCGGTGTTGTGGTTGGATATGAAATGGCTCGTCAGCTAGGCGTACCGGGTATGTTCACAGAACGCGTTGAGGGAGAGTTTGCTTTCCGCCGCGGCTTTGAATTGCCAAAGGGCGCGCGGGTGATTATGTCTGAAGATATAGTGACAACGGGCAAGTCGAGCCGGGAATGTATTGACGTTATTAATCGGGCAGGCGGGGAAGTTGTTGGCGCCACATGCCTGATCGATCGCTCTAACGGTACTGCAGATGTAGGCGTACCATTGTTTTCTTTGATGCAAATGGACGTAAAGGTTTATGCAGAAGATGATCTGCCACCAGAGCTTGCCGCCATTCCTGCAATAAAACCGGGTAGTCGAAATTTAAAATAGAAAAGTGATCCTGGATGTTTCAACGTAGAGAAAAGCCCGGCATACTTCGCAGGGTGGTGGATTTTTTCTGGCCTTCAATCGGTTTCGGGCGATCAACTCGATACCTTGGATACCGGCTGGCTCGGCTTCCAGGAACTCCTTATTCTCTGGCCGGCGGCTTTGCGTTTGGTGCAGCTGTATCCTTTATGCCGTTCGTTGGATTTCATTTTATTCTGGGCGGTTTGCTTGCGTGGGCTTTCAGGGCGAACATCCTAGCATCTGCCATTGGAACCGCCGTTGGAAACCCGTGGACGTTTCCCTTTATCTGGACCGCAACCTATCACTTGGGTTATTGGATGCTTGGTTTGAAGGAAAACGATAACGGTGCATTTTCTGCAGGCACCATGGAGACATTTTTCCATAATCTCATTGAAAATGGCTGGCAAAGTGTTGCCGATGTGTTTTCGACTGTTATTTTCCCTATGTTAATTGGCTCGTTACCAATATTTCTTCTGGTTTGGGTGATTTTTTTCTATCCCCTGAACATTCTTATCCGTAGATTTCATATGAAGAGAGCCGATGCTTTACTTGCAGCCCGTTACGCAAATTCAGCACAAGCGGCATCATTAGATTTTGAAGCGTTTAAAAACGAGGACGCGGAATGAAACATTTGCGACTTGGTGTGAATATCGATCATGTAGCGACCATCCGGAACGCTCGGGGTGGGGTGCATCCTGATCCCTTGCGGGCAGCCCAAATGGCTGAAGCTGCAGGTGCTGATGGTATTACTGCACATTTGCGAGAAGATCGCCGGCACATTGCAGATAAAGATATTGAACTGCTTGCGGAAAACCTGACCATCCCCCTTAATTTTGAGATGGCAGCAACCGATGAGATGCTTGACATCGCGTTGAAACATTCACCGCATGCAGCCTGCTTGGTGCCAGAAAAACGTGAAGAGCGGACAACCGAAGGTGGCTTGGATGCCGCTGGCGGTCATAACATGCTGAAAAGTTATATTGATGCGCTTCGGGGTAATGATATTCGGGTGTCATTATTTATTGAACCCGATTTGAAGCAAATGGAGGCGGCCAAGCGGTTGGGCGCTGATATTGTTGAACTCCATGTGGGGCCATATTGTGACGTTGTAAGCGGAGATCTTCGCCAGAGAGAATTGGATCGGATTTTAGCGGCCGCTGCCGTCGCTGATGAGTATGGATTAGAATGCCATGCGGGACATGGACTGACTTATGATACAGTTGCGCCAATTGCGAAGATTCCCAATATTGTGGAGCTGAATATCGGGCATTTCCTTATTGGGGAAGCTATTTTCGTTGGTCTTGATACGGCTATACGGGAAATGCGAGACCTTATGGACAAGGCGCGGGCAGAGCTTGCATAATGATAATTGGACTGGGAAACGACATTATTGATATCAGACGGATTGAAAAAACCGTTGTGAGATTTGGTGATCGTTTTATCCAACGAATTTACACAGATATTGAAATTAAAAAATCTGATCGTAGATTAAATAGAATAGAATCCTATGCCAAACGCTATGCGGCAAAAGAAGCTTGCTCAAAGGCGCTTGGAACTGGGTTTCGAAAAGGTGTTTTCTGGAAGGACATGGGGGTGGTAAATCTCCCCTCTGGTCGGCCAACAATGAAATTGACAGGCGGCGCGTTAAAGCAGCTTCAATCTATTACCCCAGAGGGAATGGAAGCTGTTATTCATTTGACCATTACTGATGAGCCTCCGCAAGCGCAGGCAATTGTAATGATCGAAGCTTATGAGATTAAATGATTTGAATTTGTTATTAAACGGCATCAAAACTGTTAAAGTGTGCGTTTAAGTAGGATAGTTAGGCTATTGAATATGCAAGAAAAAGTGGCGAAAAAAGAAGAAGGATGGTTCGGTGAAACTGCGCGGACTGTTGTCTACGCGGTATTGATTGCCGTGGTTATTCGAACTTTTGCGTTTGAACCGTTTAAAATCCCATCTGAATCTATGCTGCCCACTTTGAAAATTGGCGACTATCTTTTTGTTTCCAAATATTCATACGGCTACAGCAGGCATTCTTTCCCCTTTAGTGCGGGACCGTTCACTGGTCGGATTTTAGGATCTGTGCCTGAACGTGGTGATGTTGCTGTGTTCAAAAAACCAGTTGGTGATCCCATCGATTACATTAAACGGATTGTCGGCCTGCCAGGTGACAAGCTGCAAATGAAAGATGGCGTTTTATATATCAACGGGGAGCAAGTCAAAAAAGAACGCATTGAAGATTATGTAGACCGCGACCCATATGGAAATGTTCGCCGCGTCGCCCAGTACCGGGAGACTTTCCCCGGCGGTAAAAGCTACACTACGCTTGATATGGTGAAAATCGGTTCTGCTGATAATACGGACGTCTACACAGTTCCAGAAGGCCATGTGTTTGGTATGGGCGATAATCGGGACAATTCCACTGATAGCCGTTTCTTGACCCAAGTTGGCTATATTCCTCTTGAAAATCTTGTGGGGCGGGCGGAAATTCTGTTCTTCTCAATTGAAGGTGATGTGGCTATGTGGGAGATCTGGAAATTACCATTTGCGGCCCGCTGGGACCGCCTTTTCACATTATTGTCCTAAGATGACTAATTTACCGGACTTAGAGCCTCTCATGCAGGAGCTTGGACATATGTTCAAGGACAAGGATCTGTTGATTGAGGCTTTAACGCATTCGTCTTTGGTGAAGGGAAGCCACAAAGCCAATCGCGCATTCTCAAAGGACTATGATCGCCTTGAGTTTCTGGGCGATCGGGTTTTGGGAATGGTTATCTCAGAAGAATTATACCGACGATACAAAACAGCTGAAGCAGGCCAACTGTCGCGCAGATACAATGCACAAGTCCAAAAGAAGACGCTTGCCGATGTCGGAATGAACATGGGATTACCGGCTTTTATTCAGATAGCGCCTGACTTGCGAGCCTCTGGCGGTGCAGAAAATCCAGCAATTCTTGAAGATTGTGTGGAAGCAATGATTGCAGCGCTCTATCTAGATGGTGGTATGGGTGCTGCAAAGCATTTTATTGAGAAACATTGGTGGCCCCGATTTGGCGCTGAAAACGCAGCCCATAGAGACCCAAAATCAGCTTTGCAGGAATGGGCCGCAAAAAAAGGACGAAAACCACCTGTTTATACCGTCCTCAAGCATACTGGACCCGATCACAATCGGGAATTTACAATTCAAGTGAGCGTTGATAAATGTACGCCCACAGTTGCTATTGCAGCCTCAAAAAGGGCAGCAGAGAAAATGGCAGCGGAAAAGATGCTGAAAGAGCAAGAAAATGGATAAAGAAATTAGTACCCCCGAAGTTACTAAATGTGGCTATGTCACGTTAATCGGCGCAACAAATGCCGGTAAATCAACTTTGCTAAACCAATTGGTTGGTGCAAAAATAGCTATCGTGACGCCGAAAGTCCAAACAACACGGGCACGAGTAACCGCTATTGCCATCGAAGATAATGCGCAGATCATTTTTGTAGATACACCGGGTATCTTCACGCCGTCACGCCGTCTTGAAACTGCAATGGTCAATGCCGCATGGGATGGGGCGAAAGATGCTGATATTCTTGCCATGGTTATTGACGTGAAAAGAGGCATTTCAAAAGATGTAGAACGTATTCTCGAAGGCCTCGAAAAAACTGGAAAAAGAGCGCACCTTGTCTTGAATAAGATTGATTTAATCAAACGAGATAGTTTGCTTGGGTTGGCAAAGGAGTTGACCGACCGGGGCATGTTTGATGAAGTCTTTATGATTTCAGCACTCGACGGCGATGGCGTGGCCCACCTTCGTTCCAGCCTTGCAAAACAAATGCCTGAGGGACCATGGCTATTCCCGGAAGATCAACTGGCAATCGCACCAATGCGGAACTTGGCTGCGGAAATCACACGGGAAAAATTGTTCCTGCGCATGAATCAGGAGCTTCCGTACTCCTTAACGGTTGAAACTGAAAAATGGGAAGATCGCAAAGACGGATCTGTGAAAATTGATCAAGTTATTTATGTATCCCGCGAGAACCATAAACCAATGATTTTGGGTAAGGGCGGTCAAGCGATTAAGAAAATTGGCGAAATGGCCCGCGAAGAACTCGAAGAATCTCTCGGAACCCGCGTTCACTTGTTCCTTTTTGTGAAGGTTCGTGAAAAATGGCTGGATGATCCTGAACGATATCGGGAAATGGGATTAGATTTCCCAAAAAGCTGATTTTGATCGGTAAAACGGTAAACTAATAAAGCGATAGTACTTCGAAATGCTATCGCTTTTTTTGTGTAATAATTTTGTTGCTTCAATATTTAAAGCCATAAAAATTAGAAAAAAGTAATTTGAGAAATATTTTGTTAATGATTTCCCCCTCATCATAGACATCAAGCAAATGGATTTAAGAAACCATATTTGATTTTTTGTTTATATGTTTTGATGGAGGAGACGGTTGTGGCAGAGTTAGATAGAGAATATATCTCAAGTTTAAGCGCAAAAGCAGAGCACGGATCCCCAGATGATCAATATAGAGCAGGTTTAGTCTTTGCCCTTGGAGATGGTGTTCCCATTGATCTGGTAACAGCCCATAAGTGGCTAAACCTTGCCGCTATGAACGGCGTTATTGAAGCCCGTGAAAGTAGGGCTGAAATTTCACAAGATATGTCTAGCGAAGAAATCTCGGCGGCTCAAAAATTGGCTCGTCAGTGGTATCTATCCCACTAATATTCCTGAAAACGTCGTGAACTGACTGTGTTGATTAAGAGGCGATTTCCTCTGCATATTTCTCGGTTCTGTAGGCCGGGAATATTATGGTTACAGTGGTCCCCTCATTGGCTTTACTTTCCAATGACAAATCGGCTTCGTGGGCATCACTAAATCGTTTTACCAAGGTAAGGCCAAGGCCAGTTCCCTCGCATTGAAGGTTTTGCGCAATGCGGCTTCTTCTGAACGGCTGGTATATGTGGGGGAGGAACTCCTGTTCTATACCCACACCTTCATCCGTCACCTTCAATGATACTTGTCCATTTTGTTGGAGCCATTCAATCTCCACTCGACCACCATCATGGGAAAATTTAACGGCATTCCCAACGAGATTCACCAAAATTTGTTTAAGTTTGATGGGATCAGCCAGTAAAGACAGGTCTGCTGGTATTATTTTTGTTGAAACATTAATGTTACGTTCCATGGCCCGTGCCGCGATCATTGTCTGGCATGATTTAGTGATTTGGGCAATGTCTGTGGATGTTTCATCGAGTTGAATATCACCCGTCTCAATTTTTGCAAGATCAAGTAATTCATTTATTAGAGTTAGCAGATGCGATCCGGCATTGCCAACATCAGCTGAGTATTCTTGATACCTAACATCTGAATGTGAACCATAAACTTCTGCTGATAAAAGGGAGGAAAAGCCGATAATGGCATTTAGCGGGGTACGGAGTTCATGGCTCATGTTAGCTATAAATTCAGATTTCGCGCGATTAGCAAGTTCGGCGTTTTCTTTTGCTTGGATGAGAAGCTCTTCATTACGTTTTAAATCCGTAATATCGCTCTGAACTGATACAAATCCCCCTTTAGACAAGCGGCGATCTGTGGTCTTTAACCAACGTCCGTCCTTCATTTGGACGATGAAAGAGCCTTTCAGTTTTTTTCGGTATTCATTTTTACGTTTCAGGTATTCCTCGCCAGAGCCAAATTCATCACCGACAACGACATTATCAAGAACCATATCCAGCGCCCCGAGTTCACGGTAATGAACGCCGGCCTTAGTTTGTTCTTTGGAGTAACCGTATAGCTCGCGGAATTTATTGTTGCAGGTCGTTAAATACCCGTCTTTGTCGTAAATTACGAAAGCTTCGGAAATGTTATCGAGTGCATCTAAAAAGACGTCCTCTAACGCGTAAGACTCCAGCATGTCTATCCCCCCGAATAAATGTCGTTTGTAATGAGTTTCCTCAAAACCTTATAAACACTTACATTTATGCTGCCCTTAATATTAGTAAATATGTTATAGATAATATATTAATAGAAAGTTAATATCTTGTTTTCTGCGATTTACGACTGTAAATGAAACGACTTTTAGTTGCATGATTTACGTATCCGGATTTGAATAATCTCCTTGAATTTGGGTAGTCGATTGAGGATTGAAAATAAAATACAGAAATTTGCGATTTTGGACGAATAAACACTTTGACTTGCCCAAAATATCTGCCATATTGCGCGCCGACGGAGAAGTGGCCGAGTGGCTGAAGGCGCGCCCCTGCTAAGGGTGTATACGTTCACGCGTATCGTGGGTTCGAATCCCACCTTCTCCGCCATTACACCTTCCCTAATAGTTTGTAGTTGTCCATATAAACCGCAGTTTTGTTGGGTTTGTTTGGAGTTTTTGTCTTAATACGGCCGCTTATATTAACCATAATTTATGTATCATTTGTGGGCAAGAATATGGCGCGCGGTATCAATCGACTTTCAGCACGTAAAGTTTCTAGGGTTTCCGGTCCAGGCAAATCTGCTGATGGTGGAGGCTTGAATCTTCAAGTCAGTGGTTCAGGTTCAAAATCCTGGATATCTCGTTTCATGCTCAATGGTAGAGCTAGAGAGAGGGGGCCATATCACACGATTACATTTGCGGGTGCTGGAGAAGCTGCTACTGAATGCCGCCGACAATTAGTACAAGCGTCCGGTTCGGAATTCTATTAATCGCCCTGCAGCTTATTCATGGTGCGACGGAGAGCTTGTCCGGCGGCCCGGGCCTTGTCTTTCTCGCGCGCGATATGTCTGGCCTCGTCAACAACGCCGCGCGCGACCTTGGCCGCTTTATCCTTCACCATAGGATCGGAGGTTAGTTTTTGTACCGCGTAGCGGGAGATATGGCGCAGGAGGAAAGACATGGTGACACATTAGCAAATCGGCCCGAGTGGCGCAAGACCGGCGGTTAATACGCCAGCATCACAAATGTCAACAACGGGTAGGGTAGAGGTGTTCGCCAACCTTGCCGGGAACGTCTACTCTTGGGGGAGGCGAACACGCTAGCGACATGGTCAGAGAGTCCGCTTAGTGCCAGTTGCGGGTATTATCGTTGGTTTCTGAACCCATCTATTTTAGATGCTTAATGGTTTTAGGTCGCCAACGGTGCTGTGACATTGAAGTTGATCGAAGAATATGCTTTAATTTCAGCGCAACTCTTGTATGAGTGGTCAAATAAATCAACAGCATTAGAATAGGTTGATGGAACATGTCTGTCGCTCAAAAATTCGGAATGTTTCTTATTCCACTTCTTATTGTGACAGCGCCTTTAGCTGCAGAAAGCCGAACGCTAACACAAAACAATAAGATCATTCTTAGCGGCAGCAAAGCCATGAAAAATGGCTTTCTGGGTAGGTGGTTGACTCTTATTTATGAAGAGGCTTTTAACAGGCTTGGCTATGATTTGGAGTATGTTGGTTTTCCAGCTAAACGCGCTAGCATCCTGTCTAATGCGGGAAAAACAGACGGTGAGATAGCCCGTATCTCCAGTTATGGAGAGTCGCAACCCAATTTGATCCAAGTAAAGGAACCGAGTTTTTCCATCAGAGTTTCAGCATATTCAAAGCGCAAAGGATTGGTCCTTAACGGGTGGCAGAGCCTAAAGGGAAAAGACATAAATGTTGATTACTTACGGGGCATTAAACAGATTGAATCAAAACTCCATCAGTATGTAAAATCCGCTCGAATAACTCAGGTTAATAACAATGTCGTGGGCCTCAAGAGACTATTGTTGAAACGATCGGATGTCTTCATCGGTGGAGAGCGCAACATCGATGAAATCCTGAACACGGACAAGTCGTTTCAACAGAAAGAGGTATATAAAGCTGGTGTAATCGAAGAGGTTTTTCTCCATGCTTGGCTTCACAATAAGAATGCAGCCCTTGCACCTCGATTAAGCAGGGTATTGCAAGAAATGAAGGCTGAGGGGCTGGTGGCTAAGTTCAAAATACAGGCTAAATAATTGGGCTGACTAAGTTATTTTCGTATTAATTATGTGTCAGCGCACATGATCTGTAACGCTACTTTCCTTGGTTTAATACCCAAAGAGATGCATAAGGCAATGCTTTTGGTACAGGACTGGAAGTAAGTGTTTGAGGATGGAGCGGGAAGATCGGTGAGTTGTACTGTAACTTGGAGAGTTTATTTTTAGGACAGAGAGAAAATATTTCTTAGTCAGTAAATTCGAACTGATCTATTTCTTCGATTTTTTGATATTTTCTGTTGAAGCCATTACCGACTCTCGTGAACATGTTCGTTTTTGTTTGTAAAGCAACGCCAGTTTGAATGTCTATTATAGTGTATGCTGACATGATCAAATACAGCTTGTTCTCCAAAAATATTTTTCCTTCCCAGAAAGCGAGAATAGCGGATTTTTTCTTATAAACTGTTGTTCCAGCAACTTTTGAGGTTATTTTGATTTGGAGTTGTTTGCCCAAAGATCCATATAAGTTTGAAAATAAATCCTTAAATATGGAATCTAAATTTTGATACAAAGCGTCACCTGTTTTTAACTGGCTTTGATATTCTATACCAAACAAGGGGCGTAAAGTTTTTTCGACTAAAGCCAAATCTTTATTTGACGTTATGCCTTTGCCTGATTCCATGTTTGAGCTAAGGAAGTTACCAGTTAAAGTCCTGACTGAATTCCATATAATTACATCATTAGTCTCTTCTACAGGAGCTGACATACGCCATAAAACACCTCTATGATGCTTTTGGGTTTCTAAGGTAAATACGTTTATTTCTGTACTTTCATCCTCTCCAATCAGGTCGGAGCCATTTGATGAAACAGTTTTCGTCTTTTTCTTGTTCGTGAGTTTTCCATTACCAAATGCATTAAAGGAAATATTGATTGGCGTTGTAATCGGACTAATGTTTCCTGTGTATACAGGCCCGTTTACGTGCACGGGAAAGTTATCAAATATCTGGGAATTTTGTGTAGTTTGGCAACCTGAAATGACAAGGGCCATCAGGGGTAAGTAGAATTTTAAGCGGAAAATATGAAAAAGCATGTTTCTGGATCGCCTCTAGTAAGCTGAAACTCATTACGAGCCTATTGCTCCCAGCCAAGGCGGGCAACAACAAAGTTGTTTATGTAATTTTTTAATCAACCACAGCTAACAAAAAATGTTGTTATTATCTAAAATGATAATTTTAATAGTAACGGACCAATCTGAATAACTAACTAGATCGATAAATACCAATAAATGGCCCGTACCACTAAATGAAGTAGAAACAGCGCCATTTTGAAGTTCTAATGGCTTTATGAGAGGGCGAGTGTTGCTTTACTTGCAGCAATGAAAAGCTGTGTCTTCGCCCGTTCAATTAATTCTTGATCAAAACGACTAACCATTCCGAATACAGAAAATGACAGGATTGTTTTCCCGTCCTTATTCTTAACGGGCACCGCCACCGCAGCAATATCTTCCTCACGTTCACCTTGATTAAGTGCATAACCTTGAGAGCGGACAACACGGATTTCCTCACAAAGGGCGTCTATATCGGTCACTGTATTGGAATTAAAATTTTTGAGAGGGAGCTCCTTCAAAATCGCTCGGACTTCTTCATCGCTCATTGATGCAAGCCAAACTTTACCTTGTGCCGACGAATGCAGCTCTAGGACTTCACCGACACTGATGTTTACCGTAATTGGTCTATTGGCAATAGCCGCAGCGATACAGACTGCTCCGTCACGATTTAGGCGACACGCCATTACGGATTCACGTAATTCTGTGCTTA
>Ga0209826_1000564_pt1 | contig 26297 bp, 18 predicted proteins | sample GOMGulsemesocosm_5_FD_184637 | JGI IMG/M metagenome (GOLD analysis project Ga0209826, IMG submission 184637) | Methane-oxidizing microbial communities from mesocosms in the Gulf of Mexico - GOM15C Gulf of Mexico (SPAdes) (version 2) | ecosystem: Environmental > Aquatic > Marine > Cold seeps... | reverse complement strand
TCAGCAACAGCACCAGACATTAGTGTTGCCGCAGTACCACAGAACATCATTTGGAAAAAGAAGAAAGTAATATCGGCGGGAGATTGTGTCTCACCAAAAAGAAAGAGACTATTACCAAATAATCCAGAAATTGAGGTGCCAAACATTAAGCCAAAGCCAACACACCAAAAAATAGAAAGAGAGATGATGAAATCAATGATATTTTTCGCCGCAACATTGATATTGTTCTTACTACGAGTTTTACCACTCTCTAAGCATAAAAACCCAGCCTGCATACAAAAAACCAATAAGGCTGATATAATCAACCATAGTGTATCAACCATCAGTATTCCCTAAATAATTATTTAATATTTTATACCCTTACCACTACCAGATGTGAGTTTCAGGGAGTCTGAACATCTTCAAGTCGAACAGGTATACTTTACTTTGTATCAATTACCCCAATAAATATTACTATTAATATGATTTGAATTAGATATTTATAGCATATTTAAGTTCAGCCGTTAAATATCAAAACTGGGTTTTGCATTAAATATTGGTTTACTATCACTCTCACTTAGTAATTTCGTAAACGCTTTAGCTGTTAATGGTATAAAAGAGGGTGGTAACATTTTAATTATTCCAGAAACAAGCGAATAAGGGGGCATACACTGCCCTAAAAACTTCTTGTCATAACTGTGATCTGGTCAAGTAAATTTAGACAATTCAGTCAAGCCGTTTTTTAAATTTTATCATTTCACTTTAATAATCATTATAGTTCTTGTAATCTAAATAAGAATGCAAGTAGTGGCTGCTATAAAATATTGTAATGTAATTCAATATATCTTGTTGTGCTTCGCACCTTATAGGTCGTTTTTCTACTTAATTCGTTCTTGTTTTAAATAGTGGGTTATTGATATTGAGCATCGATTACTCGTTTGGCCTTGTATTTAAATTTATACAGTGCGTTTTTTGAATTGACCGTGTGCCAGCTTGGTGAGTAGTATTACTGATACGAAGGAAAAACTAAGTATTTCAGATTTGATACCTTTAATAAAGTAGAATCACCACATGCTGAAATGCATACAAACGTTTTTTCGGCCTTAATCGCGCATTAGTAAAGTACCAAAATTAATAAAATGGTGATGCTAATTTTATCATGTTGAAAGTGAAGTATTAATACGTTTAATCACTAGTAAGTGTCAATAATAGAATCATGAATCAAAAACAACTAATAAATGAGATTAATGAGCTAGAAAGTAAACTTGAGGCTTATAAAGGCGCTATGGTTGAACTACAAAGACGTAGTGATATTCAAGATGCTTTAAATGAAATGCTTAATATTTCTTTAATGCCTATCTCTCTTAACAAGCAAATGGAAAAAATACTATTATTGGTATTAAATATCCCGTGGTTAGCTTTGGATAAAAAAGGGTGTATCTTTTTAACTGATGAAACGGGCAAAGGTTTGCGTATGGTGGCACATAGCAACCTAGGTAAATCTTTATTAGATTTGTGTACTCATATTCAATTTGGGCAATGCCTTTGTGGGCGTGCGGCGGCTCAACAAAATCTAATTTTTAAACAGTGCCTCGATCATGAGCATGATATTATTCCTGAGGGGATGGCACCTCACGGACATTATAATATGCCGATAATTTCCAGTGGAAAAACCCTAGGTGTATTAAATCTATATGTTAAGCATGGGCATGAACAGTCTACATTAGAGGTTAACTTTCTTGATGCCAGCGCCAAAGCAATGGCGAGTATTATAGAGAGGAAAAAAGCGGAAGATAAGCTTTATCAGCTTTCTTATATTGATGAGTTAACGAGTATTGCTAATCGGCGTAAGTTCATGAATCACCTTAATGCAGTCATTATCGATTCACTGCATCACAACCAATCATTTGCCTTGTTGTTTATAGATTTGGACCATTTTAAGGTAGTTAATGATACTTATGGTCATGAATATGGTGACCAAATATTAGTTGATGCAACTAAACGGATGAAACGTTGCCTTAGAGAAACTGATTTAATAGCAAGATTAGGAGGCGATGAGTTCGTTGTTGTTCTAGAAAATATTTCTGAATCAGAAAAAGCAATGCAGATTGCTGAACAGTTAATTGAAACAGTATCTCAAGATTATAAAATTAAGAAAAAGGTATTATCAATTGGTGTAAGTATAGGAGTAAGTTTATTCCCTGAGCACGACTCAAATGCTCACGGGTTACTTCAAAAGGCAGATAAAGCTTTATACCAAGCCAAAGAGAACCGTGGTAAATCTATATTATTTATCAAGTAAGTTTATCGTGTGCAGGTCATTCGATTAGTGTATGGTAAATGAGAAATTAATGAAATTAGGCTTGATATGACTGCGCCATTACCTATTTCAATTTATGTTTGCGATAAGCTCACCACTGAACGGATATTGATGAAGTACCGTTTTCTTTAATACAAAAGTTATCTAGAACGCCTAAAGCAAAGGTGGGTGATCTGTTATCTAGCTACAGATAAATATTATTGATAACACAGGGAACTTTTAGGCTAATAGGTGTTCTTACTATATGTAGATTGTTTTTCCCTTAGTGTTTCATGTTTTTATAATGCGTTTACTTGATTACAGGTAGACGCTTTTTTTTGTCATTGATTTAGCTGTTTAGCTTGTTATATACTTGAAAAACGCCGATACCATAAAATTGAATTATTGAACTGATGGATAAAAAGGAAGGCAAAAATCTGGCAAGTTGAACACTTGGGTTTTAACAAAAATTGATGAGTGTCTACTTTGAGTTGGTATGAAACGTTAACTACTTTGATTGGTAGGCGTCAATTAACATGACCGTTTTTAGGTTTTTAAACATAGTAATAAAAAATTGTCATTCCCGAATTTTCTGAATGTTACTTAAGAGAGTGGATCTTCGTCCTCAACAGGATAACTTGAGGATGACGTAAAGATCTAGAAGATAACAGATTCACCGTTATTGGTTTAAATTAGCTCTTAAATGCTCTTGTCGTATACTTTATATTGACTTTTACTCTCTTTATATTGTGCGATCATAGCATCTACATTATCTTGGCAATACTCTCGTAAGCCACTTAATAACATATGCTTTTTACCATGGCCAACCACCTCGCCTTCACTAATTAAATCAAACTCTAACCATGCATCGCCACGCTTACCTTCAATAGATAAGTTTGTTTGGGAAAGCTGTAGAGAAAGTGATTTAATATCAAGGCGCTCTAGGTTTATTTTCATGCATTGATACATCACCATAGGGCGAGTGGGGTTAATCATTACGTTATTTTCGGTCATTAATTTTACTAAAATATCAGGAAAAGTTTGACCAGAAAAGTCGACATAAGCTTTAGTTAAGGCGTTAATCAATGCAGGACAATGAGTTTTTTCACCTTTAGCTTCTATCGTTAAATATGTTTTGTCTTTATCGTCAACCACATTAAAACTATCATTAATTTCGTTAGGAAAACTTAATGCAATACCATCATTGACCATACCAGAAAAGTTAAAGCACATTTCTTTATGTAAACCTGCTTTAGCAATGATTACTGAAAACAATAAATCACCGGGTACGCAAAAGCGTTTGGCTTCTACATTATGTAGTGGGTTAAAATCATCAGCTACTTGCTTAGCAAAGTCACTACCTTGTTGGCGAGTAAAGCTAATCTTATCGCTATTAATAGGGCAATATTGCTCAATAAACATAATTTCTTTCAGTATATTTTCAGACATGCATCATCTCATCATTTTTACAAAACGGGACATTCTAACAGCGTTAGATAAATAAATCGAAAAAATCAGTGGTAAAATGGACTAAGCAGACCTCTATGGTAAAACTTTTTGGGCAAGGTAAGTACTAACTAGTCGCTCTTTTTGTATTTTAGCTAATTTTCTTAGTTGATACTCGCGTTTGCTTGCCGAACTTTTACCTGTTGCCTTTTCAATAAAAGCAAGTGTGACTGGACGTTTTGCTCTAGTATACTTAGCACCAAGCTTGGTATGATTGTGTTGATGCAAGCGTTTTTCTATGTCGGTAGTAATGCCAGCGTATAAGCTATTATCATTACAACGTAAAAAGTATACGAACCAAGTGTTGTTTGTAGTCATTATTGTTGAGTGGGAGCTTGTTAAGAGATTGTATGAATAAATTAATGGTAAAGAAAAGTGTTAGATATATCAAATAATGTTAGCCTCGCTGACTGGGAAATAGAGCTTAGTGCTATACGTGCTATGGGAAATGGCGGCCAACGGGTTAATAAAGTAGCTACTGCTATTCATTTGCGTTTTGATATCAAGCATTCATCATTGCCTGCTACTTATAAAGAAAGATTACTCGCTTGTAAGGATGCTCGCATTTCAAAAGAGGGCGTTATTATCATTAAAGCGCAATCTTTTAGAACACAAGAAATGAACAAAGAAGATGCCTTGAAACGTCTAAAAGAATTCATTTTATCTGTGATGGTAGTGCAAAAGAAAAGACGAGCCACAAAACCGACTAAAGGCTCTGTTCAGCGGAGATTAACGAGCAAAGCAAATAGAAAAACAGTTAAACAAACCCGTCAAAAAATTAAACTTTGATAGTTTAAGTTTACAAAAAATAAATTAATAGAGAGTACACATGCCAATTTCAGCCATAGGCGCAGTAGAAAAATTAACAGCTCAACTTGATAGTAATAATGTTGTTCAATACCAACTTCCTTTAGCGGCTATTAAGGAAGGTGGTGAACAGCAAAGTATTGCTTTAAACCCATTAATTGGTCAAAGGTTAACGTTAAACTTTCATCATAAAATAGCGTGTAAACATTGTGGGAACGTCACTAAAAAGAGTTACTCGCAAGGTTTTTGTTATCCTTGTATGGCTAAGCTTGCTCAGTGCGATATGTGTATTATGAAGCCAGAAACATGTCATCATCATTTAGGAACTTGTCGAGAGCCACAATGGGGTGAGCAGCATTGTATGGTTGATCATTTTGTTTATTTATCAAATACCTCTGCTTTGAAAGTAGGAATTACGCGGCATACACAAATTCCAACTCGATGGATTGATCAAGGTGCTACACAGGGTTTAGCACTTTTTAAAGTGAGTACTCGCTTACAGTCAGGTCTGGTTGAAACAGCGCTAGCAGAATTTATTGGTGATAAAACCAACTGGCGAGCAATGCTTAAAGGTAGTAACGAGGCTATTGATTTAAAAGCTCAAGCAAAAATACTTGTGCCACAAATTGAGCAACGCTTGGCTGATATTGCTTTGAGGTTTGGTAGTGATGCCGTAAAGTTACTAGATGAAGACATTGTCGAAATAAATTATCCTGTTAGTCAATATTTGACTAAAATAAGTTCTTTTAATTTTGATAAAACGCCAATAGTATCAGGTGTATTGTTAGGTATTAAAGGTCAGTATTTAATTTTTGAGCAGGGTGTGATTAATATGCGTAAATTTTCATCTTACCAAATAAGTGTTGAATATTGATTTATTAATAAGTTTTTTTGAAATTGTGCTAAATTATATAGGTATAAGCATAATTTCAAACATAAACATGTTTTAATTAATAGCTACTTATCTTTATCGGATGACTATTTATGACTGCTACTGAATATGCCGACCAAGCGGGTGACATCTTTGTTTTGTCAGACTCCTTTATTCGCATTAAAGAGTTGATTGATGATGAGTCATCAACTATTGATGATATCAGTGAGGTGATTTTAATTGATCCCGCACTTGTGGGCACTATTTTAAAGCTTGCCAATAGCTCATTTTTTAATTACCCCGGAAAAATAGACACTATCTCTAAAGCTGTTTTAGTACTTGGTATAACTGAGGTTTACAACCTAGTTATTGCATACTTCACAACGCAAGCATTTAAGTCACTTAATGCAGAACAGGACTATTTAGATCATTTTTGGGAAAAGAGTGTTGATTGCGCTTTGATGATTAAATTTTTAGGTTGTAGCTTAGATGTTCCTAATGCCGAGCGATTATTTATTTTAGGTTTACTGCATAACTTGGGTGAATTAGTTGTAAAGCAGGCTTCTGCTGAAAAAGTAATTGAATGTCAAAGTGATGAGGATGCCTCTTTAGCATGGCATATACAAAAAGATGTGTTGGGTTTTACTTATGCAGAGTGTGGCGCTGAATTATTGAAATTATGGCAGTTACCTTACAATTTAGTTGCACCTATTCGCAATCAAGATGAGGAAAACTTTAACTCTATTAATACCGAAACTCAGTTACTTCATATTGCTAAAAGAGTTATGACTCAACAAACATTTTCAAAATCAAAAAGTCAGCAGCTACTTATTGATGAATTGCAATTAACATCATTAGGTTTAAATGATGAAATGTTATGTATGGCAATTGATTATTGTGATTTAGAGCGCTTAAATATTTTATCCGTTTTAAGCCCTACATCCGTTACTATTTATTAGTAAATTTTAGACATTAAAAAAGCGAGTACTTAATAAGTAACTCGCTTTTTTTTGTGACTTTAATTAATAAAAATTAAAGAGCAACAATGTTCTCAGCTTGAGGGCCTTTTTGACCATCTGTAACTGTGAATTCAACTTTTTGACCTTCAGCTAAAGTTTTGAAACCATCACCAACGATTGCGTTGAAGTGAGCAAAAACGTCTGGACCATTTTCTTGCTCGATGAAACCGAAACCTTTAGCTTCGTTGAACCATTTTACTGTACCAGTAGTAGTAGACATAAGAATATCCTAATTTATTTATGAGTAATTTAGCTTTGACAAGTAGCATAATACTAAATTGAAAAAGCGGGTTTGCTAAAAAGAGTTGCTATTACTTATAAAACAGGACGTGCTATCTCTGGTAAACAGAATTTAACAGCGAAATGGTGTACAAAAATATAAAACTAACTTCAAGCGATGCAGATTATAAAGAGCTTGCTCACATTGTCAAGTATGACTCGTTAAAATAACGTTGATAATAGCTATTTTAGAATAAAATGACTGCAACAGTTGGATGGGTGAAATCCTCTATTTTATTAATGAATTTCAGTTATTGATGAATTTATTATATTTTTTTTAAATAACCCTCTTTTTTTTATTACGAAAAAATTCGCATACTCGAAAGAGTATTTTTGGCTATAAGTCAGGTGTTACTTAGGGTCTAGAAAAAAAGATCATTTTGTAATGAAGCCATATTCGTAGAAGTTTCCCTTGTCATAGTAAAAGTCTGTAAATATTCATATTTTTTCACATGTAACCCTATTGTAAAGTTTTCTACTCTGCTTTATAAATAGAGGTAATTAGTTTGCTTTATGCGGATTAAGACGCGTCCTTATTATTCTATTATGTAAATATAAAATACTTAAATAATAGAATATTTAAATATAAAAAGGCTGCGATATAAAAAATATAAAAACTGATACCTAATCTTAGTTTCAATATTAAGAACAGGTAATTGGTTTGTAAAATAATAAACTTCAAAAGGAAATAACATGTCTACTAAATTTCGTGCTACTACGTTAGCCCTAGCTGTGGGTGTAGCGTTAGGCACTGCTCCCTTATATGCTGCGGAAGAATCAGAAGCTGCAAAAGAACAAAATGTTGAACGAATCGCTGTTGTTGGCTCACGTGGTGCACCACGTTCAGTTAATGATTCCCCTGTACCTATCGATTTAATTGGAGGTGAAGAACTAGAACGTGGTGGTAACACCGATATGCTTGAACTATTAAAAGGTAGCGTGCCTTCTTTTAACGTGCATACAAATCCTATTTCTGATGCCGCAAGTTTAGTTAAACCTGCCAATTTACGTGGTCTATCATCAGACAGCACATTAATCTTAGTAAATGGTAAACGTCGCCATCGTGCTTCTGTTATTGCTTTATTAGGCGGAGGTATTAATGATGGTGCTCAAGGTCCTGATATTTCAGTTATTCCTAGTTCTGCATTAAAACAAGTTGAAGTATTACGTGATGGTGCTGCTGCGCAATATGGCTCTGATGCCATTGCGGGTGTTATGAACTTTGTATTAAAAGATGATTCTGATGGCGGTTTTTTAACTGCACGTTACGGCTCTTACTATGAGGGTGATGGCGATACCGTTGAAGTTTCTGGTAACATCGGTATGGAATTAACCAAAGATGGTTTTGCTAATATTAGCTTCCAATATAAAAATGCTGATGCTACAAGTCGTAGCATTCAACGTCCAGATGCATCAGGCTTTATTGCAGCGGGCGTACCTGATGTAGGTAGTCCTGCGCAAATTTGGGGTTCTCCTGAGGTAAATGATGATTACACTATTTTTGCTAACTTAGGTTTAGATCTAGGCAATGATAACGAAGCTTACATGTTTGGTAACTTCTCAGAGCGTGATGTTCGAGGTGGTTTCTATTATCGTAATCCACATACTCGTGGTGGTGTATATTCAGGTGATGGCGGTGTGACACTCCTAATTGCTGATATAGCTCAAGCTGGAGGTGCTGAAAGAACTTGTCAACCTGTAGCTATTACTAGTAATAATGTATTAACTCAGCAAGATTATATCGATAACGTTGCTAATAACGATAACTGTTTCAGTTTCAACGAAATGTTACCGGGTGGTTTTACACCTAATTTCGGTGGTAATATCATTGATACTTCACTCACTATGGGGACTCGTGGTGAGTTTGATAATGGCGTAATGTATGACTTTAGTGGTTCAATTGGTATGAATGAATCAAATTATGTTATTTATGATACTTTGAATTCATCATTAGGACCTGAAACGCCACGTGATTTCAACCCAGGTAAACATCGCCAGTTAGAAAAAACCTTTAATATGGATTTCAACAAGGATATTGATGTTGATGCAATTGAGGCATTAATGGTTGCAGGTGGTTTTGAGTGGCATGCTGAATCTTTTGAAGTAACTGCAGGAGATACGGCATCATTTGAAGCAGGTCCATATGTTGATCAAGGCTTTGGTATTGGTTCGAATGGTTTTCCAGGATTTAAGCCATCATCGGCGGGTGTTTTCTCTCGTCAAAACCAAGCAGCTTATATTGATGTAGAAGCTCAAATCACTGAAGACTTCCTAATAGGAACAGCACTTCGTTATGAAGATTATAGTACTTTTGGTAGTGATGTTAATTACAAAATTACTGGTCAGTATAATATTACTGATGATTTCTCTTTACGTGGTTCAATCAGTACGGGGTTCCGCGCACCAACAGTTGGTCAAGCTAACTACTCTAACGTGCAAACGTCCCTAGATGGTGGTGTGTTAGTTGATTCAGCATTATTACCTGCATCTAATCCTATTGCTATTCAGTTAGGTGCTCAAGAGTTAACGCCAGAGCAATCTCAAAGTTATACTTTAGGTGCTGTTTGGAATATTGGTGATTTATTTATTACATTAGATTACTACAATATTTCAGTTGAAGACCGTATTTCTCAATCAGATAAATATACGTTAACTGAAGCTGATAAAGATGCATTAAAATCGGCAGGTGTAGCTAATGTTGATTCAATTCAGCAAGTAAGTTTCTTTACTAATGACTTTGATACAACAACTACTGGTCTTGATTTTATCGGTAATTACGCTATGGATATGCTTAATGGTGATGCAACCTTTAGCTTAGCATACAACTATAATAAAACTGAAGTTGACCACTACACGAGTGTAACAGGTGACTTTAAAGTATCTCGTTTAGAAAATGATTTACCTAATCACCGTGCAACCTTTACTTGGGCGCAAAGTTGGGATGAAGTAAGCATGTTCATTCGTGGTAACTATTATGGCGAATACCAAGGTGTTCACGTAGATTATGATGCCACTATTAATACTGGTGATGCAGCAATTACGTTAGATGCTGAAGTAAGTTACTTTATCAACGATTCATTCACTGTTGCTGTTGGTGCACAAAACTTACTTGACCAAGAAGCAACAAAAATCAACTTTACTGATGAAGGTGCCGCAGCTTGTGGTGGTTGTGTAAATAACCAATGGGGTGGTCAATATTATGAAACTTCACCATTTGGTTTCAATGGTGGTTTTTACTATATGAAAGCAACGTATAACTTTTAATTTGATTTAAATTAAAGTGACATCCTAAAACCCCAGCTTATTGTTGGGGTTTTTTTTGTCTCTTTCTTTTTAGAAAAATAAAATACTCATTAGTTTAATTCTTCAAGTTAATCAGTTTAAATTTATTAACCTAATAGTCTTAAAAGGTTAGGGTTAACCTTAAGGTTAATAGTAGTCGCTGTTTTAGTGTAATTTTACTCAAGAACTAAGTTGGCTGTATCAGCAGGCTGAGCTCTTTGGGGTACTTATTTTATCTGGGTTGGTCGGATTAATTAAACCAGGTCAAATTTATTGTTGATAAACTACCAACCTATTGCTCAATACAATGCAAACTATTAATAAGTTAATCTTACCAAAGCATAGCAAGCTTATGACAAGTTTTACCAGATTGTTTTAACGTAGAGTATAAAAAAGCCAGCTCAGTAGAGGTGCTGAGCCGACTTTTCATAATATTAGCAAAGAGATAGTGAATAAATTCCCTTTTATAATTAAAGTTTAAACTCTTGTACTGATTGTTGTAACTCTTCAGAAAGTTTAGCAACCTCACTGCTTGATGCCGCAGTTTGTTGTGAACCTGCGGTGGTTTGCTCAGCAATTGCTACAATAGATTCGAGGTTTTCACTGATTTCATGAGCTACAACACTTTGTTCTTGTGTTGCTGTTGCTATTTGAGAGCTACGTTCAAAGGCTTGACTTACAGCTTTAGTGATTACTTCTAAAGCTTCCTCAGCATTTTCACTTTGTTTCACACAGTCATCAGCTTTTAACTTTCCTGCTTCCATGACCGATACCGCTTTACTTGAGCCTGTCTGTAGTACTTCTATCATGGTTTGAATTTCTGCCGTTGAATCTTGAGTTCGCGCTGCCAGTGTTCGTACTTCATCAGCAACAACAGCAAAGCCTCGTCCATGCTCTCCAGCACGTGCTGCCTCAATTGCAGCATTTAAAGCTAGTAAGTTGGTTTGGTCAGAAATACTTCTAATTACATCTAAAATACTACCAATAGAGGCGGTATCTTGCTGTAATTTATTAATTACTTGGGATGCTGACTCTACTTCAACAGCAAGCTGTTCTATGGTTTCTCGGTTATTAGTGGAAATATATTTTACTCTTTCTGCTTCTTTATCTGCTTGCTGTATGCCGTCTAATGTTTCTTGTACGCTTATTAAAACATTTTGTGCTGTACTGCTCATCTCAGTGGTTGCCGAAGCGGCTTGTTCCACTTGATTTCGTTGTTCTTCAATTGCCGTAGTGCTTTCTGCAGTAACTGCAGATGTTTGCTCTGCAGCTGCAGCAAGCTGTGAAGAACGATTAACAATACCTTCAATCAAGTTACGTAAGCTATCAATAAGTAGGTTGCAGTTTTTAGAAAGCAAGGCAAATTCATCTTGACCACTTTCATCTAGTTTACGTGAAAAGTCGCCTGATGAAACAACATTAAACATGTCGTTAACACGGCTTAATGGGCGGGTAATGCTAATTAAAGTAATGCGCGTAATAACAATAGCGATTATGATGGAAGCAACCATGATTAATATAGTTTGAGTACTGCCATTACTAACTGAACTTTTAATTAATTCAGCCGTAGTGCTGGTTACTTGGTTAGCTAAATCTACTTGTTTATCTAATATAGCGTTTATTTCTACGGTGCTTTCCTCAACTGCTTGCAACATGACTTTAGCTTGTTGGTTGGTATTAAGTTGTAATTTTTTTTGGTACAAAAGGCCTGAAGTATCAGAAAAGAGCTTTTTTATATCTGAAAAATCTATTGATAACTTTTCGGCTACACTGTTAATGCTATTTAAGGTTAATTCATTAATAACTTGGTCAAATGTATATTGGTTTGCCTCTAATTCATCTAATATTTGAGCTTCTGCTAAAGAAATCTTGTTATCAAGTAAAGCATCACGGTAGTCAAATGATAAAATGACAAGACTGTTTAATTGCTCCTCTAATAGTTCACTAAAAGTAATAGCACGCTGTAATTTAGTATCAGCTAAGTCGTGGTTACTTAGGTCAAATAGTAAGGATGATATACTGTTAAATTTATCTTCTAATTTGGTGATTGTATCGGTTAGTGTATTTGTTTGCTCTAAAGACGATTTTCTCTTGTCAAAAACACCGTGGGCATTGTTAATGAATATTTTATAAACATCAGTAACTTCATTTAAATTGCTAGTTAATGCTTTTTCGTTTTTGATCAAAGTTTTTAATTTATTAAAAACAGAAGAAAAGTGATTGTCAGTATTCTTAAAAGCAGTTAGGCTTTCTGATAGTACGACTAAATCAGTTTGATAAAAGCCTTTCAACGCTAAGTTTGTCATTTTGCTAACTTCAATAGATAAGCGGTTACTATCTTTGAGGGTAGGTATTGCTAAATTGTTTTGGTGGTTAGTAGAATCGTCAATTGTGTTTAAGTTGAATAAAGAGCTCACACTTGATGCAATAAGTATAATTGAAATGATGGCAAAGCCACCAATAATCTTCATCGCTACAGTTAAATTCATATATATCACCAATTAGTTTTAAGCAAATGCATTAGTTATTGAACAAAAGAAACATGATTATTGATCAATTATTCTATTATGTTAGTTAATTTTTATTATTTTGAGTAAATTTTCTAAGCTTTGCATCCATATAAAGCACTTTTTTATGACTACCTTCTTGTATCGGCTACCATTCTTATATATTTAGTGTTTTTATTGGTATTTCTAACAGTATCTTTAATAGATAGGTAATAGATAGATAACAGATATTTAACAATAAAATACGATTAACCTTTGAAGTATATCAAGCTGTACAACTTTTTCATCCCTAAATTTGTTTTAATTTTTAAGTTTATGAGCTAACTCAATAAATATTTTTTTATCATGCCAACGAAGCATAGTTAAATGGCTCCCCCAAACACAACCTGTATCTAAAGCATAAATATTTGAGTGTGAACATTCACCCATTAGGGCAGCCCAGTGACCAAAAACCCATGTTGTTTTGTTGATAGTTGAAGATAACTCATACCAAGGTAATAATTTTTTCTGGTGTGATTTTTTAGGGATGGGAGGAGCTAATTTATTTTCAAACTCTAATTGTTTATTTACAAAGCAATAACGCATTCGAGTAAATGCGTTAATGGTATAACGAAATTTTTCTATTTTAGTGTTGGCTTGTTGCCAATCATTGGGCTTTTCGCCATACATTAATGATAGCCACTTTGCTCTGTTTTTGGAACTAAGTCGTTGTTTAGCAAAATCTGCTTGCTTAATAGCTTGTTGTAAGCTCCATTGAGGAGATATACCTGCGTGACTCATGTAGGCATTATCGTTACCTATTTGTTGTAATAATGGTTGTTGTGCCAACCAATTCATTAATTCATCGACATCGTGAGCATTGAGTAGTTTGTTGAGTTTATCTTGAGTTTTTACTTTTTTTATACCGGCATACACAGCGAGAAGGTGTAAATCATGGTTACCAAGAACGATTTTTGCCGATTGTCCTAGTGATTTTACAAAACGCAGAGTTGCTAAAGAGTCAGGCCCTCTAGCAACAAGATCTCCAGCTAAATATAATTGGTCATTTTTATCATTAAAGGCAACCTGCCTTAGTAAAGCCCTTAGTTCGCTATAACAGCCTTGAATGTCACCAACTAAATATATTGCCATTTAAATTTACCACCGCTTTATTTGCTTGAAGCAATTCATTCGCCTTGCTCTTGTGCTCTTTTCATTGCACGTCGCGACAGTTTCTTATCACTCTTTTCTATTTGTTCAACTGGTGGGTTATCAACAATAAAATTGGCTAGCTTAATATAGTCATCAATGTTTAAATTTTCAGGTCGTAAATTAGCATCAATGTTAAGACTTTCTAGCTGTTCAACACTGATTAATTTTTTAAAGCCATTACGAATGGTTTTTCTACGCTGATTAAAAGCCGCTAAACAAACTGTATTAAGTGCAGCGATGTCTTTTACTGGATTTTTAATTTCTTTGTGCGGAATTAGGCGAACAATAGCCGAGTCAACTTTAGGTGCAGGCTTAAATGCTTCTGGACCTATTTCCATTACTGGCATTACTTGACACTGGTATTGAGTCATAATAGATAGGCGACCGTAAGCTTTACAATCTGGTCCTGATGCCATGCGTTCAACAACTTCTTTTTGTAGCATGAAGTGCATGTCTTTAACCTTATCTTTAAAGGTCAAAAGATGAAAAATAAGTGGTGTAGAAATGTTGTACGGTAAGTTACCAAAAATACGTAAAGGCTTTTCTATGCCATTTTCATCGCTTACTAGCTGAGAAAAATCAAAATTTAAGGCATCTGTTTCATAAATCGTTAAATGTGGAGCTAAAAAAGGGTGATGACGTAATCGATGAGCTAAATCTCTATCTAGCTCTACTACCGACAGCTTTTCTGCACGCTCGACTACAGGCTCAGTTAATGCGCCAAGGCCGGGGCCAATTTCAACTAAGTTTTCACCGGGCTCTGGGTTTATGGCATCAATAATATCACTAATGACGGCATCATTATGAAGAAAGTTTTGACCAAAACGTTTTTTTGCTTGATGACCTAAATGGGTTTTACTATTCATAAGTTTTCTCTAGTTGTCAGACTACGCTATATGGATGCAGCTTAGAAAATGCAGGACGCATATTCTCCTGAAGTCTAACCTACATTACTGACTGCTATTGGCTAATTTTATGGCACTTCTTATTGCTTCCATCATGCTGCCTGGATCTGCTTTTCCAGTACCAGCAAGTTCTAAAGCTGTACCATGGTCAACAGAAGTTCGGATAAAAGGTAACCCTAAAGTGATATTTACAGATGAGCCGAAGCCTTTATATTTTAAAACGGGTAAGCCTTGATCGTGATACATACTTAAAATGGCATCTGCGTCTTTTAAATACTTTTCTTGAAATATAGTGTCAGCAGGCAGTGGGCCTATTATGTCTATGCCTTCGCTTCTAAGCTGTGCAAAAGCAGGCTCCATTACCTCGATTTCTTCACGACCTAAATGACCATCTTCTCCTGCATGAGGATTGATACCACAAGCATAAATTTTTGGCGATTTAATGCCAAACTTGCTTTGTAAATCTTGGTGAAGAATGCGAGTTACTTTTTGTAAACGCTCAAAGGTTATCGCTTTAGCTACATAGGCAAGCGGTATGTGCGTGGTAACTAATGCTACGCGCAAGCCCTTTGTTGCAAGCATCATCACCACATCTGAACAATTGGCTTGATGAGCAAAGTACTCAGTATGACCACTAAAAGGCACGCCAGATTTATTGATTAAGCCCTTGTGTACAGGCCCTGTAACAATAGCGTCAAATTCACCAGATATGTTTTTATCACTAGCAACTTTTAATGTTTCAACTACATAAGCACCATTCTTAGTATCAAGGGTGCCAGCGATACTTGGTTGCCCTAATGGAATGTCAACTATGGTTAATGTGCTTTTAGCTTGTGGAACAGCTTCAATGCTAGCGTCATAATCAATAAGTGTTATTGGCAAGTTTAGTTGTTTAGCGCGCTGCTCTATTAGTGTTTTAGAAGCAACAACAACAATTTGTACCGGCCAAGGCTGTTGAGCGATAGTAATAACTAAATCAGGGCCTATGCCAGCAGGTTCTCCAGCAGTAATAGCAATGCGTCTAGTCATTTTATTTATCCTGTTCAAAAATTTCGATGTAAGCTTCATCGCGAGTTTCTTTTATCCAACGAGCGCTTTCAACGCCAAACTTACGATTATGGAGGATTTGATAAACACGATTTTTGTTCATTTGTGAAGTGGCGTCAATCATGCGACGATCATTTAATTGAATAATATGCCAGCCAAACGATGAACGAAATGGTTGGTGATACTCACCAATTTCCATGGTTGCTAGTGCTTCTTTAAAGGCAGGATCATAACTTGTAGGATCAGCCCAGCCTAAGTCGCCACCGCGAACAGAGGTAGGACCTTCTGAAAATTCTTTAGCGAGGTCAGCAAAGGTTGCTTCGCCTGTATTTATCTGCTTTAACATGCCGACAAGCTGAGCTTGTGCTTTTTCTTCACTTAAAATTATTGAGGGTTTAATTAGTATATGGCTTGCTTTAACTTCTTCAACTTCGACAATTTTACGACCTCGAATATCAAGCACTTTTACAATACTAAAACCTAAACCTGTACGGATAGGTCCAACAACCGTGTCTTTGTTTTCCCCTGCAATAAGCTCAGAGAAAAGCGTTGGCATTTCATTAATGTTTTTCCAGCCTAAGTCACCACCTTCTAGCGCATTTGCACCACCAGATGAAGCAATCGCTATTTTTTTGAAGTTAGAGCCATTATTAAGTAATTCTATCACTTTATCGGCACGTTCTTTACTGGCAGTCATTTCTGCTTGTGTAGCATCAGAAGGAAATTCAATTAAAATATGACCAAGATGATACTCAACATCGTTTGTGGTTTGCTCTTTCATTAAAGTTAATAAATTAGAGACTTCTTGTGGAGATATATAAATACGACGACTAACACTATTGCGACGAACTTCACCAGAAATTAATTCAGTACGAACATTTTCTCGATATTTTTCATAATCTTCACCATCGCTAATAATCGCTTGGCGAAATTGAGATAAGGTTAATTTATTTTCTTGTGCCATATTGCCAATTGTTTGATCTAATTGTGCATCACTTACTTGCACACCCATACGTTCGCCTATTTGAAGGATTAAGCTATCATTAATTAACTTATCCATTACTTGAGTACGAAGCGCTTTATTGGAGGGTAAAGCTTGCTTGCTTTTTTCAGCTTGCTTTTTAATGTTTGCTAGAAGATCTTTCACTTCAGATTCAAGCACAACGCCACTGTTAACAATGGCGGCAACTTTGTCTAATTGTTGTTCTTCAGCTTGTGCTGTTACTTGTAACCCAGCATAAAGTACACTGGTGAGCATTAACGGTTTAAGTAAAATGGTAACTAAATTTTTCATGAATTCCACATCTTCGTTGTTGTGTGTTGTTAATTTTTTAAGTAATAAGGGCGTTTATAACCAAAAATACTCGAATTAAACATATCTTGTGTGCCAATGGCGCCTTGCTTACCATTTAGCCCTTTAATGATGAATTCTAGCTTGAAACCACTATTAAATTTATCGCGATTTTCGTTAAAAAAACCATCATCATTTAAGTTTGAGTTAATATGTCTATGATAAGCTATACGCATAGCCCAACAGCAACTTTCATACTGTAGGCCCGTATAACTTTCTAGGCTGCGTTTTCTTTTTAAATCTTGGGTTAACCGTCCGACAAACGCCCAACCTTCATTAATAGCAATGTTTGCTAACAAAGACACTTGCTCTAAACTACTATCTGAGACATTACGAGTGTACCTATGGTTCAATTGAAGTGAATTATATTTATCAATTTGATAATTCAGTGCAACTTGACTCTTATTAGTAAAATTTTCAAGCGTATTGTATTGTATATCGCTACTGATTTGCCACTTTTGATTTAATCTATAGAATAAATTTGCCGCAACAGATGAATACTGAGTTACTGTTTCATTTATCGTTTTACCTAATAATTTATCAAAAGTGCTGTTGGTCGACAGATACTGGATGCGACCTAAACTTAAACGAAAAATTTCTAAGTTTGATTGATTGAGTATTCTACTTGTTACGCCCCAAGTATATTGATTAGCACCAGATATTCTATCTAAACCACTATAACTTCTATCTCTAAATAAACCATTATAATCATCTTGTAACGCTGTTGTATCATACAAGCCTATATTGGCTTGGTCTTTTTCAGGAATATATAAATATTGGGCTTGCGGTTCTATTGTTTGAGTATAATTACTACCAAACAAAGACATGGTTCTATCGAAATTAACGCCCCCATGAAAGCGTATTTTTGGTAATGTGCGATTAACAGTTTTGCTTAATGAACTGCCGGGTTGAATGTTATCTTGTTGGTAATAAGTATGTAATAACTTTAATTCAGAGTTTAAAAACCAAGCAGGTGTAGAGATTGGAAAGCTTAAGCCCGCTTCAACATGATAACGGTTAGCTCTAGCTTGATGTCTGGTTTCTGTTTGAAAACTTGATAACTCTGAATAAAATTCAAATTGCCCTGATAAATTGTATTTTTCAAACACTTGAAATGGTTGTGTGGCTGCAGCTTCAATATGAGGTAAAGTTTTATAGCTCGCTTGGTGGTTACCTAAAACTTCAAAATCTTGTAGCTTCATGGTTGCTTGCCATTGTTCGCCAAAATAAGATAATTCGCCTATTTGGTATAAATAAGCATCATTTGAGTTGTATTGTTTAGAGCCTATATCTACTAAATAGTTGTCATCACTGATGGTGGTGTAATCTAAATAGACGCGAAAGTTATCCGATAAAGTGCCAACATGCTGAAACCTAGCAAGGTAGCGAGAATCATCATTTAACTTAATAGCATTATCTTTATGTAAGTACTCAAAATTAATACTACCGTTTTGTAAACCTGATAAATAACGAAACTCTGTTTTAAGCTGTGTACCGCGTTTAGACATATAATGCGGGGTGATAGTTGCATCCATATTGGGTGCAATATTCCAATAATAAGGAGCTTCAATCTCTAACCCAGAATTACTTGAACTACCTATCTGAGGATATAAAAAACCGCTTTTTCGTTGTTTAGAAACAGGAAAAGTGAAATAAGGTAAATATACAATGGGGATGTCAAATAATCGCACTTGCGCATGATAAGCTTCACCAACGCTGCCGTCTGCGGATATTTTTATTTCGGATGCTTTTATTTGCCAATCAGGATTGTCGCCCGCACAAGTGGTAAAGGTTGAATCTAATAAGCTTAATCCTTCCTTTGAGCTGACTTGTAATTCGTTAGCGCTGCCATGAGCAGGATTGCCATTAAGTTGATATGCTGCATTAAGCATGGTGCTTTTTTGGGCCTTTTTATTGGCGTTGAGCTCGCTTGCTAGAATAGCAATGCTTTGGTTTTGATAATGTATATTACCTTGAGCATTAAACGTCATTAATAATCGATCAAAGGCAAGTTGGTCAGCTTTAATTATTTGGTTTTTATCAATAAGGGTTACGCCACCGCTAAAGTTAGCAATTTGATCTCTTTTAATACTAGAATACTTTGACGTTATTCTAATACTCTCATCGGTTACTTTCGGTGCGTCGATAACCATTGGAACAATAGTAGGAATAATACATTGAAGTTGAGAATGCTCATTTTCTTCGGCGACTGCAAATCTTGAAAATGCGATGCCAAATAAAATTATAAAGGGGAATATTTGTCGGGAAAAAAGCATTTATTTTTAAATGTTGTCTTAAATATGCATGATGAAGCGTATATGATATAGCAAATGGCTTACTATCAGTAGTAGTAATACCAACTTAATTAACTTGGTATTGTTTAATCAAAGTATAGGGTAATAATAACAGTATGCGTATATGGGGAAAAATTTTAGGTTTTTTATTTGGCTTTATGCTGAGTAAAAACTTATTTGGCGCTTTCTTAGGCGCGTGGTTAGGACATATGTTTGATCGTGGCCGAGGATTTGACTTTAATGGCGTAACTGGTGGCCAAGAAGATGATGTTGCACGTCAAGCTGCCTTTTTTTATACTACTTTTTCAGTGATGGGTCATGTGGCCAAAGCAAAAGGACAAGTCACTAATCATGAAATTGCTTTTGCTAGTGCGTATATGGACAAGCTAGGTTTGAGCAGTGAGTTACGTCAGCAAGCACAAGATGCTTTTCGTGAAGGAAAAACCACAGGATTCCCTCTAAAAGAACGATTAAGGAAATTTAAACATATTTGTGGTAATCGTCACGATTTGTTGTTGATGTTCTTAGAAATTCAAATTCAAGTGGCTTTTTCAGATGGCGATTTAGATACTAAAGAGCGGGAAGTATTACACACCACGGCCAAATTTTTAGGTTACTCTGCTCGCCAATTAGATAATTTGTTAGAGATGATTATTGCCAGTGCTGCTTTTAACAAACAATCAGGACAGAGTTACCAACAATTTAATGGTGACAACGCGCCTACAAGTGCAGGGCAACTTGATAATGCTTATAAAATTTTAGGTGTTAGTAAAGAGCATTCTAAAGTGGATATTAAAAAAGCCTATCGTAAATTAATGTCGCAGCATCATCCGGATAAGTTAATTGCTAAGGGTTTACCACCTGCAATGATGGAAGCAGCAAAAGAAAAAACACAAGATATACAAGCTGCGTATGATTTGATTTCGAAACAGGATAAATAGACTAAAGTGATGAGTTTATAGTTTCGAAAAGACTACAGCATTTCGAAAGCACTACAGCTAAGAGATTAGTTTTTTCGGAACTCGCCACCTTTCTTACTCGTAACATACTCTTACCAACCTATTGACTTCAACCAGCTATTAATTTGAGTAATTAACTCTTGCTCAGGGTAATAGCCCATCTCATTATTGTTGAGTTGACGTTGACGATAATACACTTTCATTTCTTGTTTTGACAAAGCTAAACGTTGTTCTGTTTTCTCTGAAACAATAGGGTGATCGTATCTTAGGTATAAATCTAATAAGGGGTATTCGCTGTAGGCAATTTTCTTAGCGAAATCAGTATTCGCTTCATTAATTAATTCATTATTGGTTAATAAGTAACTGCTTAATAAAATCACGGCATTTGGCAGGGGAATACCTTGATTTGAACTTTTTTCATCGAACAAGTCCACTAATATGGCACCATGGTTACCTTGGGCGATAATCACCACAATACCAGGATATTCATTTGCTTTACTGATAACTGCATTGATCATGGAGGCAAACTTCATTTTGTATTCGTCAATAATAGTTTGGTTTTCTTTCTTTTGTGCATCAACCTTTATTGCCTTAGAAGGATAGCTTTCAGGTTTGCTCGCTGGCTGAACTGTGATGGTAGTCCACCCTTGTTGAGGAAGCTTTTTACGTAAAAAATTAATTGCCTTGGGGCTTGTTGCACCTTGCTGCCAATCAGGTAATAAAATCATTGTACCTTTATTGTTTACACTAGAATTTTCAGTGACTAACGTGATGTAATCATCAGGCCCTGCTAGTAAAGGTTTGATTTTATCGGCAGCTAGATAATGCTTTAAATCATTTTTATGTTGCAGTATAAGAGAAGTAGGCAATTGAAATTGAGGCGCTTTTGCTTTGGGCTTTGTATCAGAAGCAGACTCAGGTTGAGACTTAGTTTTCGTTTCGGTTACTTCTTGCTCTGAAGGTGCTTGTTCATTTTGCTGAGCTAATACTCTATGATTCGCACAAGCTAAGAGCAAAATAATGATGGTTAGCTTGATTGATGCTGATTTAAGTAATGCTCTTTTTAATAACAATCGCACAGTTTCCCTTTGTTTTTATTTGGCTTCTTAATGGTTGCTTATCATTATATCGGCTGATTAGCTAAAAGCGTTAATTAAACGGGCAAGGTGCGACAAAAGCAAGTAGCTCGCCCGTAACAGGGTGCGCTAAACTCAAGTTTCTTGCATGTAATTGTAATCTAGAACTTAATGCTAAGGCTTGCTCATGGGCATATAATCGATCACCTAAAATAGGATGACCCAATGCAAGCATATGTACTCTTAATTGGTGAGAGCGTCCAGTAACAGGTGTTAATTCTACTAAGGTACTTTCACCTGAATTCTTTTCTTTAGCATCAAGTTCACTGTAACTCAGTACTTGATAATGGGTTAAAGATTGTTTGCCATTTTCATGATCAACTTTCTGCTTTGGTCTATTTGGCCAGTCACATATTAGTGGTAAATCAACACTGCCTTCATGTTCTTTAACATGGCCAAAAACACGAGCAATATAGCTCTTGTTCGTTTTACGCTGCTCAAATTGTCGACTAATATTGACATGTGCAGGTTTGTTTAGCGCCATAATAATGATGCCAGAAGTTGCCATGTCTAAGCGGTGCACTACAGTTGCAGTGGGTAATACGCGTTGCACTCGGTTTTGTAAACAGTCTTGATGCTCAGGTAAACGTCCAGGCACACTGAGTAAGCCACTGCTTTTGTTCAATACCACGATGTCTTCATCTTGAAAAACAATATCGAGATATGGCTCCATTGGAGGTTGGTAAATAAAATCTGGGTTAGCGCTCATCGTTGTCTCGTTTTGCTCGAAGTTTTAAGTAGTGAGTAGCGAAGTGAAACTGTTGAGAGGTTTCACTTCGTGATTCGATACTTCTTTGGCTCGTAACTTTTCTGTTGTGTTTAATTTGTCACCACTATCATACGCACTGCTTCAAAGGTTAATTGTGCTTTCTCAATATAATGAGTTAATTCACTTTGTTGATGAGCAATAAAGTCAATTTCGGCTTGACGAACACTTGGATTAATCGCTTTTAATGCGATTAATCTTTGATACTCTTGTTCAAGCTTAGCTTGCATATTCGCTAAGGCTTTTGCCTGAACTGCTGAAACTTGTTGTTCGCCATGACTTTCTGCTTTGGTCACTAACGGCCCAATCTGTGATTTTAATGCTTTAATGAGTTGCAGTGCCATTTGTTTTTTAACGGGCATTAATTGCTTATCTAACACTGCTTCACTGACTTTATCAGCAAGGTTATTGCCGCTTTTATCAACGAGAATACGAATAGGTGTGGTGGGTAAGTATCGGCCTAATTGTAAATGTGCTGGCGCGGTCGCTTCTACGGTAAATAAACATTCTAAAAAGAAAGTTCCAACAGGTAATGTTTCATTTTTTAATAATCCCATACTGGCATTGCCAATTTCATCGCTTAGCACTAAATCTATCACACCTCTAACCATGGGATGATCCCAAGTCAATAATTGATAGTTTTCGTTCATTAATGCGGTATTACGATCAAAAGTTATTGTGGTGCCATCTTCAGGTAAGCAAGGAAAGTTGCTATTAAGCATGTGCTCACTTTGATTTAATGCAATGGCATTATCAGCTTTGTCGTCTTGTTGAACACCAAACACATCGAGAGCTTGAAACATAAATTGAGGTAAGTCTATTTTTCTGTCATTGCGTTCAATTTTCTCTACTAACTCATGAGCTCGACCTTGACCAGATGAATTCAGTTCAAGTAATTTGTCACGACCAGACTCTAATTCAGCTTTTATTTGACAATGTTTTTGCCAACTGTCACTGATTAATTTTTCAGCTGCACTAGAAACTTGCTGTGCACTTAATGCTAATGATAAGAGTTGCGGGCCGAAAGCCTCAAAAACTACGCGACCTGTAATACACGTATGCTCAAAGGCTTGCATACCTTGTTGATACCAATCAAATAATAAATGTTGAGCGGAGTCTTCAAAATAAGGTACGTGTAAACGAATAATTTCAGTTTGACCTATACGGTCAAGGCGTCCAATACGTTGTTCAAGTAAGTCAGGATTGCTTGGTAAATCAAATAATACTAAGTGGTGAGAAAACTGGAAATTTCGACCTTCACTGCCTATTTCAGAACATAATAATAATTGGGCACTGTCTTCATCTTGAGCAAAATAAGCAGCAGCTCTATCCCGCTCAAAAATAGATAAACCTTCATGAAATACCGCTGAGCGAATGCCTTCTTTTACGCGCAGCGCTGCTTCTAAATCAATAGCTGTTTGCGCATGCGCACAAATCACCAATACTTTTTCTTTTTTCAATGACTTGAGTAAATCAATTAAATACTCAACACGAGGATCAAAATTTGTCCAAGTGTCGTTTTGATGATCTAACCCGTATAGTATCTCAGGGGTAAAAACAAATTTGGCTTGTTTAGAATTTGCGAGTGTTTCAGGGCAACCACTAAGCATAAATTCATTTAATGTTTCTTGATATTGCTCTGGCATGGCTAATGGTGCAGGGTGTGTTTCACGAGCAGGAAAACCTTTGATGGTATTGCGCGAGTTTCTAAATAAAATGCGGCCTGTGCCATGTCTATCTAGTAATTGTGCTAATAATTGTTGTCGAACACTTTGTTGTTGAACAGTGTTACTAGTATTTAGGGTAGCTAGCTGCTCACTAATATCTGATTCTTTCAGCAAGGTCGATAAGGTGTTTTCTTGCTCATGAGATAATTTTTTGTCTTCAACCAACGCATTAGCAGCATCAGCTACTTCACTATAGTGAGACTCTTCTTCGATAAATTTTTCATAGTCGAAAAACCTATCAGAATCTAGTAAACGTAAACGGGCAAAGTGGCTTTCATGACCAAGTTGATCAGGTGTTGCAGTGAGTAATAACACGCCTGGAATAACTTGTGATAATTGTTCTATGCATTGGTATTCAAGGCTTGGTTTGTTTTGCTGCCAATTTAAATGGTGCGCTTCATCAACTACCATTAAGTCCCAATCTTCACTGATTAATTCGTCGTACCATTTAGGATTATTAGTAACAAAACCTAAATTCACCAGTACTAATTGCTCGGTGCTAAAAGGGTTAGTTGCATCTTCACCTGCGGTTTCAACGCATCGGTCTTCATCAAAAATGCTAAATTTAAGATTAAAGCGACGTAACATTTCAACCAACCATTGATGCATTAATGATTCAGGCACTATAATTAAAATACGTTTTGCTCTGCCACTAACCAATTGTTGATGAATAATTAAACCAGCTTCGATGGTTTTTCCTAAACCTACTTCATCAGCAAGTAAAACACGAGGAGCAAAGCGGTTGCCGACTTCATCAGCAATATAAAGTTGGTGGGGAATAAGGCTGACGCGAGCGCCAGTTAAACCCATTAAGTCAGATTGCTGCTGTTCATATTGGTGGCGTAAAGAGTCTTTACGTAAGCGAAACCAATCAAGCCTGTCTACTTGGCTATTAAGTAGGCGGTCGTGCGGCTTATTAAACTTAATAAAGTGGTCAATCATTATTTCTTTTAATGAGACTTCTTCGCTCTGGTCAGCACCTTCTTTTATACCATGATAGATAATAATGCCGTGCTCTTCAGTAGTAGATGTTACTTTTAACATCCAACCTTCATGACTTGGAATAACATCGCCTTGGTTGAAGATAACACGTGTTAATGGCGCATTTGCCTTCGCGTATTGACGAGACTCACCTGTGGCAGTAAATACAATATTTACAAAGCGATGTTCAATACCAGTAACGGTTCCTAACCCTTGATCTGATTCACTGTCACTGATCCAACGCTGACCTACCTGAAATGGCATAAACTAAACTCTCCGAGAACTAAAAATTATATTAACCCCTAAGCATAACCGAACAGGGGAAAAAGCGGCGCTATGGTACTCTTAATCATAGCTAGGATCATTAAATAATTCATGAAAATGGATGATATGAGTCAATAATTAATATACTAGCGCTAAAGTTGCAAAAGCGCCTTGCTAAGTTTTTATTTAAATGTCACTGTTAAAAGGTATTTTTAGTAAGGTTTATTTTACTCTTTTGTGTTTGTTTATTTGTTAGTAAATCATGGAGATTGCTTATGACTGAAGAAAATATCAATAATGATAAAACCGTTACAACCCCCTCCTCTGAAGAAAAAATTATCTATATTCTAGATACTAATATTTTATTGCACGAACCTTTCGCTTTTTTATCTTTTAAAGAACATGACGTTGTTGTACCCATGACAGTGTTGGAAGAATTAGACTCGATCAAAGACAGACGAAAAGATGTTAGTCGAGATGCTCGTGTTGCTATACGCGCATTAGAAGACACCCTAAAAGATGCTACCCCTGAGCAAGTGCTTGTAGGCGTTAAGTTGCCTGAAAATGATGAACAACACCCCAGTGGTTGTTTATCAATTATCAATGATTATGCATTAACTCAAAAAGCAAGAACGTTATCATTTAATGAAAATGACAACCGTATTATTAATGCGGCACTATATATTCAAGAAAACCATCCCGCTAATAAAATTGTTTTGGTCACAAAAGACATTAATATGCGCCTTAAAGCAAAGGGAGCGGGTCTTGCACATGTTGAAGACTATAGAACAGACCAACTTATTGATGATATTAAATTTTTAACAAAAGGTTATCATAAATTTGAAGGGGACTTTTGGCAACAAATTAAGGATTGTGATAGCGAATCAGACGGGCGCTATACCACGCACTTCATTGATAAAAAGATCCTTCCGCTAAGCTATATGAATGAATACCTGATTGATGAAAATGAAAGTTTCGCAGGTAAAGTGACTGGTTGGAACGATGAACAAGTCTCTATTTTAGACTTGGGACGTGAGCGGTTGTTAGGAAAAACAGCTTGGGGCATTCATCCCAAAAACATTTATCAAGGCATGGCAATGGATGCTTTGCTTGATCCAGCCATCGAT
>Ga0209826_1000563_pt1 | contig 26302 bp, 22 predicted proteins | sample GOMGulsemesocosm_5_FD_184637 | JGI IMG/M metagenome (GOLD analysis project Ga0209826, IMG submission 184637) | Methane-oxidizing microbial communities from mesocosms in the Gulf of Mexico - GOM15C Gulf of Mexico (SPAdes) (version 2) | ecosystem: Environmental > Aquatic > Marine > Cold seeps... | reverse complement strand
TTGTTATTTCACTTTCAGCAACCCACTCCGAACTGAAATCTTCCTGAAAATTTTTCGATTTATATATTTGATCCCCTGCCAAGGAAATCAAAAAATCAAAATCCCTATGCTCCTTTTCTTCATTATCGCTTTGATACAGAACATATTTTAGCCACTCCTCAGTTCTAAAAACAACTAAGAGAAAGCCTTCAAATTTACCTTCAACATTTATAGGAAAATAGACAAGCAACCCCTTACCGCCCTGAACAAGGTTAATGGGTTTTGTCATTGTAGGATGCATCAAGTTTTTGGCTATTTCTAAGGACTGACGGCGTCGTTCTTCGAAACCAAGATTTAGATTGACCGCTTTTTCATTCCCAGCAAGAGGTACAACCCACCTCACATGGTAGCTCTTGTCCACCCACTCGATTGCTTGAAAGCCAGGTAAATCTGCCATGAAATGGGTAGCTTCAGCGATAAACTCTTTCTTTGGAGTTCCTCCGCGCTCTTTCCAACGATGGACGATACGCTCTAGCGCAGGAATCCGCACATTTAAGTCAGTTGCAATTTGAGCCGTTAAAGTTTCTGAAAACTTATTCATTTTCAGCTTTAGGTCTGAATGTCGCTGATCAGTCAAATACCACCAACTCATCAAAGCAAAAACGATACATCCTACAAAGGTTAAAGTTGCAGGCAACTTTGGAGGAGAGTAACGAGACACTTGATCATCCATAGAAATCTCCTATTGGATAACGCCTAAAGTTAAGGAATATTTGTATTTCTTCTTAGTACATTAGTTATATTAGGAAATAATTAATTTAAATGATATTCACCTATTTCGGGTTTTTAGATACAAAAAAAGGCAGGATAAACCTGCCTTTTTCTCGAGAAATTAATTGTCTTATTTCAAGATTGAACGACCTGCATATTCAGCAACCGGTCCAAGAGCTTCTTCAATTCTGATTAATTGGTTATATTTAGCCAACCTGTCAGACCGCGCAAGACTACCTGTTTTGATTTGACCACAATTAGTAGCAACGGCAAGGTCAGCAATTGTCGCATCTTCAGTCTCTCCGGACCGATGGGACATTACTGATGTATAACGAGCCCGATGAGCCATTTCCACAGCTTCCATTGTCTCTGTCAATGATCCGATTTGGTTCACTTTCACCAAAATGGAGTTTGCAACACCTTTTTCAATACCGTCCGCAAGGCGCACAGGATTTGTCACAAAAAGATCGTCACCGACAAGCTGAACTTTATCACCGAGCTTATCAGTTAGTAATTTCCACCCATCCCAGTCATCCTCAGACATCCCATCTTCAATTGAGATAATGGGGTAGTCACCAACAAGAGCAGCGTAATAATCTACCATCTCTTCAGCAGACAGGATTTTGTTCTCGCCTTTAAGGTTATATTTGCCGTTCGCGTAGAATTCAGTAGAGGCTGAATCCAATGCTAGATGGATATCTTCCCCCGGTTTATAACCCGCTTTTTCGATTGATTTCATAATAAAATCAAGTGCATCCCGCGTTCCGCCAATATTTGGGGCGAAGCCGCCTTCATCACCAACATTGGTGTTGTGGCCTGCATCGCTCAACTGTTTTTTCAGGGTATGAAAAATCTCAGAACCCATGCGAACTGCGTCGCTGATTGACTCTGCCGATACTGGCATAATCATGAATTCCTGGATATCGATAGGGTTATCAGCATGTTCACCACCATTGATGATATTCATCATTGGCACAGGAAGAACTCGGGCAGAGGATCCGCCGATATAACGATACAGAGGAAGCCCTGCTTCTTCTGCAGAGGCTTTGGCAAGGGCCATACTAACACCCAAAATAGAGTTCGCACCAAGGCGAGCCTTATTGGGTGTTCCATCCAAATCGATCATGATGCGATCAAGCGCGATTTGATTATCTGCATCCATTCCTGAAATGGCGTCATAAATTTCACCATTTACAGCTTCGACGGCTTTTAGAACGCCCTTCCCTTTATAGCGATCGCCGCCGTCGCGTAGCTCAACTGCTTCATGGGCACCCGTTGAGGCACCTGATGGCACAGCCGCACGACCAAAGGCACCGGATTCAAGCAATACATCTACTTCAACAGTAGGATTGCCACGGCTGTCTAGAATTTCGCGGCCGATAATGTCAAGAATAGCGCTCATTTTTAGTCGTTCCTGTTATTTAGTTTAAAAGGAAATAAAATTAGAGAGTCTTTGAGATAGCGTCGAATTTCTGCAAGTCACCAAGCAGCTTTTCCATCGCATCAATTTTCATCATGGTGGGCCCGTCAGATGGTGCATTGTCGGGGTCTTCGTGAGTTTCCATGAAAACCATGGCAACCCCAACGGAGACTGCCGCTCTTGCCAAGACCGGTACAAATTCACGTTGCCCGCCAGTAGTAGCACCCTGCCCGCCCGGTTGTTGCACGGAATGAGTTGCATCAAAAACAACGGGGAAACCTGTTTCGGCCATTGTTGGAAGACCGCGCATATCAGACACAAGCGTGTTATATCCAAAGCTGGTTCCGCGATCGGTCAGCATGACCTGATTATTCCCGCTTTCAACCATTTTTTCAGCAACGTTTTTCATATCCCACGGCGCTAAAAACTGGCCTTTTTTGATATTCACAACTTTGCCCGTTTTTGCAGCAGCAACCAAAAGGTTTGTCTGGCGACACAAAAAAGCTGGAATTTGAAGAACATCAACAACGGATGCTGCTTCCGCGCAGTGATCTGGCTCGTGAACATCGGTCAGAACAGGAACATTAAATTCTTTTTTAACGCTCTCAAACACAGATAAAGCCTTCTCCATGCCTAAACCACGTTTAGTATGGATAGAAGTCCGGTTAGCCTTATCAAAAGACGACTTATAAACCAGACCCATTCCCAGTTTGCTGGTCATTTCGTGAAGTTGACCTGCCATATCCATGGCATGATCCAGGCTTTCCATTTGGCAAGGCCCCGCGATTATCGCGAGAGGCAAATCATTACCAACCTCAAAATTTCCGATTTTGATACGCGATTGCCTTGTCATGCCTTGCTTCCTTAAAATAATCTGTCTTACACCAGCCGGGATTTATCCAGAGCCGCTTTTACAAAACTTTCAAATAACGGGTGCGGATCAAATGGCTTGGACTTTAATTCGGGATGGAACTGAACGCCAATAAACCAAGGGTGATCCGGAATTTCTACAATTTCGGGCAAATCCCCATGAGGAGAAAGGCCCGAGAATTTATAGCCTACTTTTTCAAGAGCTTCGCGATAGGCAATATTCACTTCATACCGATGACGATGACGCTCATGAATGACGTCCTCACCATAGATTTCACGAACCTTTGTTCCTTCAAGCAAGTTACACGGGTAGGATCCCAGACGCATAGTACCGCCAAGATCGCCATCCTGAGAACGTGTTTCCGTTTTATTACCTTTGGTCCATTCAGTCATAAGACCGACGACATTCGGATCAAAATTACCAAATTCAGAAGTACCAGCATTTGGCATGGACGCTAAATTACGGCATCCTTCAATAACAGCCATTTGCATACCGTAACAAATTCCGAAATAAGGAATCTTCTGTATCCGCGCATAGCTAGCCGATTTAATCTTACCTTCTGCGCCGCGCTCGCCGAAGCCACCCGGAACAAGGATCGCATGAACATTGCCTAAACGATCAGCAATACTCTCTTCGTCTTTCTCAAAGGCTTCTGATTCAATCCAGTCAATATTGACTTTGACCTTATTGGCTATTCCGCCATGAATAAGAGATTCTGTCAGTGACTTATAAGCGTCACGAAGTTCGATATATTTACCAACAACGGCAATATTCACTTCACCATCGGGATTTATAGACCGATCGACAATATCTTCCCATGTAGACAAATCTGGCTCTGGGGCGTCTTTAATACCAAAAGCCTCAAGAACAGCCGTATCCAGACCTTCTTTATGGTAGCTAAGAGGTACTTCGTAGATTGTCCGAACATCAAGGGCCTGAATAACAGCCTCTTCCCGAACATTACAGAATTGGCCAATTTTAGCCCGTTGTCCCGCAGGAATAGGATGTTCACTCCGACACAATAAAATGTCAGGTTGAATGCCAATTGAGCGAAGTTCTTTTACAGAATGCTGAGTCGGTTTGGTTTTAAGTTCTCCGGCCGCGGCTAAATAGGGAACCAGCGTTAGGTGGATAAAAATTGCGTTATTGCGCAACTCGTTGCCCAATTGGCGAATAGCTTCCATAAAGGGAAGACTTTCAATGTCACCCACTGTTCCACCAATTTCGACAAGAACAAAGTCCTCGTCCTCAAGATCTGCTGTCGCAAAATTCTTGATTTCATTGGTAATATGCGGAATGACCTGAACAGTGCCGCCCAAATAATCACCACGTCGTTCTTTACGAATGACACGCTGATAAATACGACCAGTTGTAACATTGTCCGTTTGTTTGGACGCTACACCTGTAAATCTCTCATAGTGACCGAGGTCGAGGTCTGTTTCAGCCCCGTCATCGGTAACATAGCATTCCCCGTGCTCGTAGGGGTTCATAGTGCCGGGATCGACATTAATATAAGGGTCTAGTTTCCTCATTCTTACTTTATAGCCACGAGCTTGCAGTAGGGAAGCAAGCGCTGCCCCAGCAAGACCTTTGCCTAAAGAGGAAACCACACCACCGGTAACGAAAATAAACCGTGCCATGGAATTACACTATATCTACAAAATGTTGCTTCGTGAAGTAAAAGAGGCGGGAATTTTCCCACCCCATGAAATTATGTGTCTTTATCTTAATTAGACAGCGGCGCAGCAGGCGCCGATGGAGCCGCTGGAGTAGTTTCCACCGGTTGGTCCAAAATAGAAGTTGGAGCAGAGTGATCTCCACTCAGTACAGCCAGCAAAATGCTTGTCGCAAAAAAAGCAGCGGCTAGAATAGCTGTTGTTCTCGAAAGTAAATTTGCAGCACCACGGCCAGTCATAACGCCACCGCCGCCACCGCCGCCGCCGCCTATTCCAAGCGCACCGCCTTCTGAACGCTGTACAAGGACAACGCCGATCAAAAATACGGCGATTATAATATGAACGACTAACAGGACTGTTTCCATGGAGTCAATTTTTCCCGGAGCATACAAGTGGATAAACCACTTTAGATTTCAAGCACAATTGAACGGCTTCTACACCAATCCAAAAGAGATTACTAGTCTAATATGACACCCTTAGATGCAGGTTTCAACAATAGGCCAGAAATCTGCGGCTTTTAAACTAGCCCCGCCAACGAGGGCGCCATTAACATGGTCAAGAGCCATCAGTTCAGCAGCGTTACTTCCTTTCACCGAACCTCCATAGAGAAGTCGCATACCATCCGCATCGCTCAAAATTCCCTGAAGGTCTTTACGTATATGGGCGTGAACTTCAGCAACATCTGAAAGTGTTGGTGTTTTACCCGTTCCGATAGCCCAGACTGGTTCGTAAGCGACGACTGTATTTTTAGCTGTGGCCCCTGCAGGAAGTGAGTTTTTCACTTGATCGGATATGACAGCCAGTGTCTTTCCTTGTTCCCGCTCTTCCAAAGTCTCACCAACGCAAACGACAGCAATCAAATTAGATGCCAAGGCTGCTTCCGCTTTGGCTTTTACCGTTCCATTTGTCTCTTTATGATCTGTCCGACGTTCTGAATGACCAACCAAACAGTATGTCGCCCCAGTATTTTCAATCATATTTGCAGAAAGATCGCCCGTATGAGCTCCCTTTTCTGCAGAATGACAATCCTGACCACCAATTGAGACCACAGAATTCGCCGCAATAGCGGACATTTCACGAAGAAGAGTCGCAGGAGGGCAAATAAGTACATCACAATTTGCATTTCCGACCGAGTTGGTTTTTTCGATCAATGCCTTTAACTGGACCGCTGATTCATCAGACAGACCATTCATTTTCCAGTTGCCGGCTATTAATGGACGTACAGTGTTGCTCATCATTCCTCGCAAATATCTATATAGACGTCGTTTTTGGTTACTTATGTGCTCATATGCCATTTTTTTTTAAAGAAAGATACTGCTTAACAAAATTCCGTGTTGCCCGATCCTGTATATACCCCCTATCATGGCGAAAAGCTGCGGGGGCTGACTTCGCTGTATTAGATTTAATGATATTTAATTGATGGTAAATTATGCTTGAAGCCATGCGTAAAGGAGCCGGTGGATGGCTCGCAAAAGGTATGTTGACTCTTCTCGTCTTGAGCTTTGGTGCCTGGGGCATCGGCGGCGATATGCTGGGAAGCTCTGTGGGAGCCAACATTATCGAGGTTGGTGATCGAACTGTCACTATTGGCGAATTCCAAAGACAATATCAAATTCGCTTAAACCAGCTTTCCCAATATGTGGGACGTCAGCTAACGACGGAACAGGCTCGCCAGTTTGGTGTCGCTCAATCGACTGTCTTTCAAATGCAAACCAGTTTGCTTGAATCCGAGCGTGCAACGCAGCTTAAGTTGAGCGTCGACGACAATATCGTTCTGACTGATATCAGAAATGGTCCCACCTTCAAAAATAGTGCGGGGCAGTTTGATCGCTTCCGTTTTCAAGATGTCCTGCGTCGCAACGGATATTCTGAAGGGGAATATGTAGAAGTCCTGCGCGGAGAAATACAACGCCGGCAACTGACTGCTAGCATGACTTTACCTGATGCAAAAACGCCGTCTGTTTTGGTTGATACTCTTTTCGCCTATTCAGGTGAAAAACGTAGTGCTGATTATGTAGAAATCCTGGATGCGGATATTTCAAACATTCCAACACCAACAGATGAACAGCTAACAACGTATATTAATGACAATGCGGCCGCCTTTACCTCGCCAGAATATAGAAAAGCTGCTTTCCTTAATCTAACCCCCGATAATTTTATCGAGGGCATTACAGTTACAGATGAAGAACTTCAGGCTGAATTTGAAGGACGCGGCAGCGAATTCAATGTTGCAGAGAAGCGCTCTATTCTTCAAATGATTTTTGAAAATGAAGATGCGGCTAAGGTTGCTGTCGCCAAGCTTTCTTCTGGCGTAGATTTTACGACAGTTGCAAAAGATGAGTTACAATTAACACCTGCCGATATCGATTTGGGTGAGATTACCAAAACCGATTTGTTGGAAGAACTTCAGGAACCCGTTTTCTCTGTCGCGACAAGCGGAGTGACATTCCCTGTGAAAACTGTTCTTGGCTGGCACTTGGTGAAGGTTACTGGCATTACCGCTGGCGCAACTAAAGCCCTAGCAGACGTAAAAGATACTCTTGAAAAAGATATAGCCCTTCGTAAAGGTGCTGAAGTCATGTTTGAAAAAGCGACTGCTTTGCAAGATGAATTTGCTGGTGGCGCGACAGTTGAAGAAGCTGGTGCTGCTACGGGCGTAAAAGTCTCGACGACAGACTGGGTTGATATTTCGTCTAAAAATGAAGCAGGCAATGTAGATAAGAATTTGCCGACTGTATTTGAATTCATGCCTGAGTTATTCGCCAAAAGCAAAGACGACGAAATTGATCTGACAGAAACATCGACAGGCACATATTTCGCTGTTGCAGTAATGGACACCCGTGAAGCTAAATTGAAAGACCTTGATACAGTTCGTACTGAAGCCATAACTGGCTGGCAGAATGAGTGGCGTCATACGGAAAACAAAAAAGTAGCAGAAGGGTTACTTGAAAAATTGAAGGGCGGCACGAAACTAGATCAGTTGACAAGTTCTACTGTGTCCAGTGTCAAAACAACGAGCTCCCTCCGTCGTGATGAACAGAATCCAATTCTAGCGGGTGACGCAAACGCCAAGTTGTATTCGTTAGGAACCAATGACTTTGGTCTTGGCAGTAATGCCACTGGCAACGGTTATATCCTGTTTAAAGTCGCAAGCATTACGCCTGCAAATAAAACAGCAGAACAGGATATCGTTTCGCGCTTAAACGAGCAGCTTGCTGTTAGTATTCAGCAGGATCTACTTGTTCAGTACCAAACTTACCTTGAAAAAGAGATAGGTGTGTCGGTTAAGCAGAATCTCATCCGGGAATATTTTTAATATTATGTCTATTCAGCCGTCATTTTCTGACTTTTCCGAAAATTTTAATGAGGGAAAGTCGCAAATTTTGTGGACAACCTTAGTCGCTGATTTGGAAACCCCCGTCTCCGCCATGATGAAACTGGCAGAAGGAAAATCTAATTCCTTCTTGCTAGAGTCTGTTGAAGGCGGAGCCGTTCGAGGTCGTTATTCTATCATTGGCATGAAACCAGATCTTATCTGGCGGTGTGACGGACAGAATGCACGAATAAACCGGACTGCACGATTTGATCCTGAGGCTTTTGTCGCATGTGACAAGCCTGTTCTGGATAGCCTACAAGCGCTCATCGATGAAAGTCATATTGATCTGCCTGACCATCTGCCCCCTATGGCGGCTGGGCTTGTGGGCTATATGTCTTATGATACCGTTCGATTGATGGAAAATATTCCTGATAGCAATCCTAATGACTTAGGATTACCTGATGGCATGTTCATCAGACCAACTGTCATGGCGATATTCGACAGTATTCTAGATGTCGTAACAATTGTGACACCTATCTGGCATGGGGATGGAAGAGCTGCGCAAACTTCCTATAACCTTGCAGCAGAACGGTTGTCTGATGCGGTCAATGACTTCTCTCGTAGTCTTCCTCATTCTGTTACCGCCGACATGTCTCGTGAAGATATGCCAGAACCTATCTCTAACACCACCAAGGACGAATATTTCTCCATGGTGGAGAGTGCTAAAAATTACATTCGAGCAGGTGATATTTTCCAAGTCGTACCAAGCCAGCGGTTCGAAATGCCTTTCACACTGCCACCTTTGTCTCTTTATCGAGCTTTACGTAGAACGAACCCCTCACCGTTCATGTATTACTTGAACTTCGGCGAATTCTCTGTTGTTGGCTCTAGCCCGGAAATCCTTGTTCGCCTTCGGGATGAAAAAATAACTATACGTCCAATCGCAGGGACACGCCCTCGTGGCGCAACACCAGCTGAAGACACAGCCCTTGCCAATGATTTGTTAAGTGATCCGAAGGAGCTTGCCGAACATCTTATGCTCCTAGACCTTGGCCGCAATGATGTGGGGCGCGTGGCGCGTATTGGAAGCGTCACGGTAACGGAGAAAATGCAGATTGAGAATTATTCTCATGTCATGCACATCGTCTCGAATGTTGAGGGTGATATCGAGAAAGACTTAACTGCCATTGATGCCTTAAAGGCCGGTTTTCCAGCTGGAACAGTTTCCGGTGCGCCAAAAGTTCGCGCAATGGAAATTATTGACGAACTGGAAAAATCAAAACGTGGTGTTTATGGCGGAGCTGTAGGGTATTTCTCGGCCAACGGCTCTATGGACACTTGCATCGCCCTGCGCACAGCTGTTGTGACAAAGGATACCATCTACATACAAGCTGGTGGTGGTGTTGTTGCTGATAGCGACCCTGAGGCTGAATATCAAGAGACAGTCAACAAGGCAAAAGCCCTCGTGCGTGCGGCCCAAGAAGCCGTTCGATATGCAGCCGAAGGCCAAGGGAATAGATAAAAAGAGGCGGTTCGCCGCCTCCCCGCACCCAAAAAATGATCCTAGTTAATTACGTGATGTTTTATTCGGCGACCCTTTCTTTGCGGTGATAATTCCTAAACTGGATCTGTTTATGGTCAAAACCGCCGAGAATTTTGTAGAACGCACATAATAATTTTTACCCTTCAATTCAATTTCATTGATTGGTGTAGACAAAATTATCATCTTACAATGCTTTACCACCTCAGAATCCGTAAAAGCAGCCAAGCTCAGATTTTTCCTTATTCTTACCAATCCCAATTCAGTGTTTTTAAAATTATCGGCAATATGTTGCCGAACGACTTCGGTAATAAGATTATCCTTGTGCATATTTGTAAGTACTTCTCCAGTGATAGGTGTCCAAATGTAAGTGCAAAAGATGCAGTACCCCTACTTAGGCAGACATGATCGGTCCTAAACGACACTCAGCAACAAAAAAGTGGCAGGATCCGATAAAGATAAGAGACCTCTCCCTTTTCTTATTTGGTTTGGAAATTCTCTTTCACCATGTGCTTTTCTGTTGATTGTAAAACACGATGACGTTCCTTTGGAAAGGTTAAAGTGAAACAAGTTCCCACTCCAATTTCGCTTTCAACATCTACTGTTCCATGATGAAAATCAGCAAAACTCTTCACAAGAAACAAACCAAGACCTGTTCCCCTTTGAGGAGTAATCGCTTTGTCATCTCCTAGAAAAAAGGGCTCAAAAATTGTGCCAATATCTTGTTGTGGTATACCGGCTCCACTATCCTCAACTTTGATAATGATGTTGCCGCTCTCGCTCAGCGCGCAAAAGACAGATATGTTTTTTGAAGAAGCAGTAAATTTTATGGCATTAGAGATTAAGTTATTCAATATTTGCTGAAACCTTAAAGGATCTCCATAAAATTCTGCCACTTCATCGCCAATGTTTAATCTCAAATCAACGCTTGCTTGAGATGCTAACAATTGGTGAAGACGTATTGATTGATCCATAACCTCTGGTAAGTAGAACCAGCGTTCGTTCATCGTAAATTTTCCGCTTTCAATACTCGATACATCTAGAATGTTATTGATCAACTCCAATAGGTGATTACCAGAAAAATGAATATCATTTGAATATTCTTTATATTTTTCATGACCGATTTTCCCAAAGATCTCCCCTTTAAGGACCTCTGAAAATCCAATTATTGCGTTTAAAGGAGTTCTCAAATCATGCCCCATATTTCCAAGAAACTGACTTTTTACCTTGTTGGACAATAAGGCTTCTTCCCGTTGATCCCGCAACTCCCGTTCCACCGTCTCCATTGATTGTATGTTTTTCTTAAAAACTTCTGTTGCTTTAGCAATGGTTTCAATCTCAACGCTTTCCAAATTTTTTGGTAACTTTATATCCAATTCATTGCGAGATAATTTTTCAATAGCTTCTGTCACCATTTCCAATGGTTTAGTTAACCTTAAACTGAGAAAAACAGCCAAAATGGTAGAGGTAATCAAAGCAAGAAAGCCTAAAATAAAATACCAATAGCCGATCCTGTTCTTTAGCCTGTTCAATATCGCATCAATTTTGTTAAGGGACCTATTAGCAAGTTCTATAGGCATTCCAGTACAACCGACCCCTGCCAATAAACCTGTCTCCAGAATGATTTCCCTACACAACATGTTTTCATCGTGGTGCTCCATAAAAAAAGTACCCTCATCAGGGCCTGCACTAATTTCTTCGGCACTGTGATTTTCATTGAGAGGAGAAAGATGCGGTGTGGCTGTCGTCACACTTGAGTATTTTGAAGTATAAAGGGAATAATCAATTTGAGAGCTTTCCTTAATAGCTACAAATTTTTCGCGAAGATTCCTGACCATTTTTCCTAAAACCAAAACACCAATTGGGTCGCCAAAGTCCGAATAAATTGATGATACTGTGAGTAAGGCTACTTCATAATCCAACTTATCCGACACCCAATCAATCTCTAGGTCATGTGCGATTTCTTTCGAAATTAAGTAGTAGGAAGATTGAATGCGGTCTTGCTTTGAAAGTGGCTTTCCAGACAGATTATCCAGAGCTTTGCTTACTGGGTTTCCTGGTAAATTTAAATGATTTTCCAAAGCTAAATCCGACACATGCTGAGGAAAACTAGTAATGATATGTCCTTCAAGGCTCCACACATTAGCAAAATCAACTAAATTAATATCTTTATCTTTTTGTAGTTGATAATTTAACGGCCCTACCCTGCTTTTAATTATTGAAGTCTGAAACTCGTTTGATTGGCTAAAGCTAAGCGCCCTTTGCTCCATTCTCACTATATGAAATTCGATTTCTCTTTCGTAAATTTGAAATCCTTGAGCTAAACTATACTGAGTTTCTTCCAATAAATGTTTTTGGATTTCTTCTGTTTGTAGCTTTGAAGAACGTTCCCACTCCAGCCAAAAACCAAGCCCAAATAAAAAAAGAACCGCAACCAGAACCAAATTAATGATAATTAAAAAGTGATTGCGGATTGTCGTTACTTTTCCAAACATACTTCTATTCCTGATCAGTACGGAAGGGCATTGCTACTTAATATCACCTCGTTCCCTCGTTCAGAGGTAATAAAATGAATAAATCTCTCAATCTCACCGGTATAATTTTCGTCATGAAAAACCATTGCTAGCACCAATTCGAGAAGATACTCCGTATCAGTTGGATACTTACCTTCTAGTGAGAGAATTTTCACATTAGGGCCTCCACTGTCAGGGAGCGGACCAAATCCTATGGCCCCGACAGTTGATGCAACTAAAATGACACTTTGCTTTTCACTCGTCGCAACTTTTATGAATTCTCCAAATTGTATTTTTTCAAAGGTTTTAATTTTCCTGTTCAACAATTCAAGGGAACTGTCGCCACGCTCTCGCCTGACAACCCTTATTTTCTCCGACGCCCCCCCAAATGCAGACCAATTTTGAGCAATACCTCGATAGATGTTTAAAACCTGCTTAATTGATAATTGGGTGATATCAACTGTTGGGTTTACATAAAAAACAACAGGAATACGGGCATAAGGAATGTAAGTTAAGCCATAATGTTCTTCAAACTTTTTAATTTTGCGGGCAACACGGCCCAAGATTTTCTTTCGTTTTCCAACAAGCCGAATACCACCGGATGATCCGACGCTTTTAGGTATTAGAATAACTTGCTTAGGGAAATCCGCGGTATATTCTTTAGCAATAGCCCTTAGGACATGTGTTCCGTCACCTGTACCGACAATGGTAAGGGGCTCAGCCCGTAATAAAGATACAAAAAAAAGGACAATTAGAAGAGAAATTGCGGAGAAGACGAATTTCAATGCCTTTGCCATCAATACACCTAACTTCAGCCCCTAACAAAAATTAGAACTACATTCATAAACTAAACCGCATTCGTTTTCGAATTCCATTAGCGTTGCGATATGTAAATAAAGAAAGATCAACAGATTTATTTTAATCAGAAGCCAAAAATTAAATGAAATTAATTAGTTCGAATTTGTGAATATGATCTAGTAATTAAATTAATAATTATATAATAAACTGACTAATAGTGCAATTTAAATTGAAATTCATTAATAATTTTACTATCTATAGCTGTTTTAACACAACTTATATTACCTAATGTAGAATTTTAATTCTTGAATTACGGTTACATTTTGTTCTTTTTACTATTACTAAAGTAGTAATGGTGTACGATTTAGCGCTCTAAGTTACGTGTAAGGGCAACGCTAATTGGGACAAAATGAAAACCTTTTTCAACGGCCTTGGGCATCCATTTAGTCAAGGCTGAGATTGTCTCTAAATGTGGGTGTCCAATAGCGATAGCAATTCCATTTTTAAGAGACAATGCCTCAACTTCCTTCAATTGCGTTAAAATTGACACCTCGTTAATTTCATTATCAATAAAAACATCCCTATTTGCTGTTGGAAGGTTGCGTGCCTTAGCTAGCTCAAAGCCTTTTGATCCTGAAGTAGTTCGGCTATCGAGAAAAAGGAGACCTTCTTCAGACAAGACATCCATTACCGTCGCCATGCCGGGCTCAAAGGCTGTAAATTTACTGCCCATATGATTATTCACGCCAACATAACCATCAAACCTGCGCAAATTTTCGATTGTGCGTTTTCTAATTTCTTGCAAACTGAGTGAGCTTAGCAGAGCGTTTGGACCGGGATCCGCCCCTTCTCCCATTGGCTCCATGGGCAAATGAAGCAATGCTTCGTGTCCTTGCTCCCGAATTATCTGGACACTTTCGTTCAATCCGGTTGCATATGGCAAGAATGCGAGTGTGACTATATTCGGAAGCTGAGCGAGCGCTTTTACTCTCCTCTTGTTTATGCCCACGTCGTCAATAACCATTGCTATTACCGGCCTTCCATTTGAAGGCGTCGACATCGCGGCGTACCGTTTCCAAGGGGGAGGTATCAGATTATCTTTTTGCGGTGGTAAAGACGCAGTCTCGGTGCCGTCTTCTCCTTCATTTCTATCCGAATTAGCAGTAGAATTTATACCCTCATTTCTCAATGCACCCTTGGGATCATAGTCAAGCGCATCAATTGCCTGTTTTTTTTGATTTTCAGCAATAATGACCGATTGATTGTTTTTTTCTTCTGTCGCCTCGACAGTTTGAATGTCCCTTTCCGCGGTTGTATCGGCTTGAGTGCCAACAATCATAACTGCAGCTGGAGGCATATCTTGAACCGCGTTCCCCACAAGCATGCCTGTCGTCAAGCTAATCAGCAGCAGAGCTGTACAAAACACAAATAACTTAATGGGCGAGTCCACAAAATTATTGACCTTTTCTAGAATGCTTTGGTCAATATCTGCATCTGAGACTTCGAGCTTTTTATCCGCCATCTAAACGCCTTGGTAAGTCATAAACTAATATCAGTAACAAATGGTTTTTAGGCCAATATATGCAGTATTCCTATCGAATTCTGAAATCACCAAAATGATTAGATACCACCTTTTACGGAGGAATAAAGGTTTAATTATGAAGCCATATATTCTAAATTGAGAACCTGAAATCTCCACTCTGTACAAGATACGAAAAACAGTTAAATTATAAGTAAATGTAAACTGTACGCGTTGCGAAAAGAATTAAACCTATTCAAAACCGGATCTAACCGCACTCACTTAATGATAGTTACTTTAAGTAAGACAATAGAAAAACTTGGCAAGATATTGATATGATAACGTTAATTGATAATTATGACAGCTTTACCTATAATCTGGTCCATTTTATGGGCGAACTTGGAGCGGATATTAAGGTCTATCGAAATGACTCGATTTCAACAAAAGATGTCCTTGCTGAGAAACCATCGGGTATCGTTTTGTCTCCGGGGCCCTGCACACCAGACAAGGCTGGAATTTGCCTTGACCTAGTGAAAAGTGCGGTTGAAGCAAATATACCTTTATTCGGTGTATGCCTGGGTCATCAATCGATTGGTCAAGCGTTTGGTGGAAATGTTGTTCGTGCAGATGAATTAATGCATGGGAAAACATCCCCCATCCAGCATACAGGCAAAGGTGTCTTTGAAGGCATCCCAAATAATTTTACTGCGACTAGATATCACTCCCTTACAGTTGAACGTTCTAGTTTACCAGATTGCCTGGAAATAACAGCAGAAGCAGCTGATGGCATGATTATGGGCCTCCAACATAAAGAATTTCCTCTTCATGGCGTTCAGTTTCATCCGGAGAGTATAGCGTCCGAATTTGGTCATGCCATATTGCTCAACTTCCTAAAACTGACCGGCGAACCTGTTAAGGCTGTAGCATGATGAGTAAACCAAAGGATTTCAAATCACTTATCTCCACCATTGCAGCTGGAGAGACGTTAAGCACTGAGGATGCGCGGTTCGCTTTTAGCACCATCTTATCGGGTGATGCTACGCCTTCTCAAATGGGTGCATTCCTGATGGGTCTGCACCTTCGAGGCGAAACAACACAAGAATTGGTTGGCGGGGTTTCAGTCCTTAGAGAAAAAGCTACTTACATATCGGCCCCTGATGGCGCTATCGACTTAGTTGGTACGGGTGGCGATGGCTACGGAACACAAAATATTTCGACTGCTGCGGCTTTTATTGTTGCGGGCGCCGGTGTTCCTGTGGCTAAGCACGGGAATAAAGCCGCCTCCTCTAAGTCGGGAACAGCAGATGTGCAGGCTGTACTTGGAATTAATACAGAATGCGATATGGCATTAACTGAAAAAGCCCTGTTTGAAGCCGGAATTGGGTTTATGGTTGCCTACCGCCATCACGGTGCTATGCGCCATGTGGGCCCGACCCGCGTCGAACTTGGTATTCGAACCATCTTCAACCTTTTGGGCGTCATGTCTAATCCCGCGGCTGTAAAGCGACAGCTCACAGGAGTATATGACCCAAGATGGATGATCCCCATGACAGAAACTTTGCGGGAACTTGGATCTGAACATGTGTGGATTATGCATGGTTCAGACGGTTTGGACGAATTAACAACAACTGGACCTTCCTTTGTTGCTGAATTAAAAAACGGCGAAATTACAGAATTCGAAATCACGCCTGAAGAAATGGGTCTTAAACGGGTCACTCTTGATGACTTGAAGGGCGGAACACCCGAAGAAAATGCAAGAGACCTGACTGCCTTGTTAAACGGCATCAAAGGACCGTACCGAGATGTTGCACTCCTTAATGCTGGCGCTGCCATTCTTGTCGGCGGAAAATGCGACACAGTCCGTGAAGGCATTGAACTTGCTGAAAAATCTATCGATAGTGGCAAAGCCTTGCATGCCATGGAAGAATTAAAACGTATTACGAATTTGAGTAGCCCAGACACATGAGTATTCTTGCCAAGATTTGTGCTGATAAAATTGAGCATATTAAAAACTGTAAAACCAAAAAGTCACTGGATACACTGGAAGAAGAGGCAAAGATCGCTTCCGCTCCTCGTGGATTTGTCCGCGCACTAAAGACTGCTCGTGCAGAAGGGCGCTATGGTTTAATCGCCGAAGTAAAGAAGGCATCTCCATCAAAAGGATTGATCCGCGCTGACTTTAATCCTGAAATCCTTGCCAAGGCATATGAAGAAGGAGGGGCTACTTGCATGTCCGTTTTGACAGATATTCCGTATTTCCAAGGATCAGATGACTATCTTGTTGCAGCAAGAAACGCCGTTAGTCTCCCGACATTGCGTAAAGATTTTATGCTTGATCCCTACCAGGTTGTCGAAGCGCGTGCACTTGGCGCAGATTGTATTCTTTTGATAATGGCAGCCCTTTCAGATCAGCAAGCAGCAGAACTTGAAGCATTAGCCATTCAGTATGGCATGGATGTATTAATCGAAGTGCATGACGAAGAAGAGCTGGATCGCGCCGGCAAGCTACAAAGCCCATTGATCGGCGTGAATAATCGAAACTTGAAAACACTTAACGTTGATATTGCAACAACAGAAGCCTTGTCTAAAAACCTGCCTGCCGATTGCCTTCCTGTAAGTGAAAGTGGCTTATACACACCTGCAGATCTAAGTCGGATGGAAAAAGCTGGATGTGGTTGTTTTTTAGTGGGTGAAAGTTTGATGAGGCAAGATGATGTAACGTCAGCTGTTCGCGCCCTCCTTAGTAAAGGGTAAGTATCATGACCGGATTTACGCATTTTGATGACAAAGGCGCCGCCCATATGGTCAATGTGGGCGATAAAGATGTAACTGAACGAAGTGCTACCGCCACGGCGCGGGTTATCATGAAACCCGAAACACTTGCCCTGATACAAGATGGAAAAGCTAAAAAGGGTGATGTCTTGGGCGTTGCCAGACTAGCCGGTATCATGGCTGCAAAAAAAACAGCGGACCTTATCCCTCTTTGTCACCCCTTAGCACTTACAAATGTAACCGTGGATTTCACCATTGACGCTCCAGCTTCGGCTATTGATATTTTTGCAACCTGCAAGCTGAAAGGTCGCACAGGTGTCGAAATGGAAGCCCTAACCGCGGCAACAGTCACTGGCCTCACCATTTATGATATGTGCAAAGCTGTTGACCGTGGCATGGAAATTACAGGAACACGCCTGCTGGAGAAAAGCGGCGGAAAATCAGGAATTTACACAGCACAATGATTTCAGTAGATGACGCTCGCGCGAATATCCTAAAAAACATCTCTCCGGTTTCAACAGAAACTATTTCTATTGATGAAGCTTCGGGGCGTCTTCTTGCTGAAGATGTTTTTGCCCGCAGAACGCAACCGCCTGTCGATTTGTCTGCGATGGATGGATATGCTGTAAAAGCAAGTGATGTGTCAAAGATTCCTGCTAATTTAAAAGTCGTTGGTGAAGCGCCCGCCGGTGGATCATATAACATGTTGGTCAATGCGGGCGAAGCCGTCAGAATATTCACTGGCGGCCCCTTACCGGACGGTACCGATGCCATTGTTATACAAGAAGACACAACCCGAAACGACGATATCGTCACGATTAAGGAAAGTGCCGCTGCGGGGCATTATGTACGCTCCGCTGGGCTTGACTTTACTGAAGGACAAATTGGCGTAAAGGCTGGAAAAACACTTACACCACGTGACGTTGGTTTGCTTGCCGCCATGAATATACCTTGGGTGAATGTAAGACGTAAACCACGTATTGCCTTGCTTTCAACTGGAGATGAGCTTGTTCGTCCCGGAGAACCCGTAGGCCCAAACCAGATTATATCTTCCAACAGCTTGCTTGTGGCAGCGATGATCCGCCAAGCTGGCGGTATTCCCATCGACTTGGGCATCGCAAAAGACAACGAACAGTCTTTACGACAAATGGCGTCTGGGGCAAAATCAGCTGATCTACTTGTTACCTTGGGCGGGGCTTCCGTCGGTGACCATGATTTAGTTCAATCGGTTCTAGGGAAAGAAGGGCTTCAGATTGATTTTTGGAAAATTGCCATGCGCCCCGGCAAACCCCTAATGTTTGGTGATTTAGAGGGTACGCCTATGCTAGGGATGCCCGGAAATCCCGTATCCAGTATGATTTGCAGCTATATTTTCCTCTATCCTGCTCTTGATGCTCTTTTAGGGCGGACACTTCGAACACCCGCAACAATAACCGCCCTTCTCTCTCATGATATCCGTGCAAATGATCAAAGGGAAGATTATCAAAGAGCACAAATCATCGATTATGAAGATGGCATGCCGTGCATTAAACTTTTCAGCAATCAAGACAGTTCCATGTTATCGGCTCTTTCTGCCGCCAATTGCCTCCTAAAGCGTGTCCCTTTTGCAGAACCCGCACTGAAGGGAGATCAGGTAGAAATTATACTACTTGATGAAAGTTATCCTCTTTGTTGATCAGATGACTGTAAATTAACGGTTTTAAGGCCTTGACGCCGAATGAGAACTTTTATAGAACATTAGTTAATGTTTTTGTTTTGTTCTCAAGGCGGATGAGTAAATGCTTACCAAAAAGCAACATGAACTTTTGATGTATATCCATAAGTATCTTGAAGAGCGGGGCGTATGTCCCTCTTTTGATGAAATGAAGATTGCGCTGGACCTAAAGTCCAAATCAGGAATTCACCGCCTCATTACGGGCCTTACCGAACGAGGCTTCATCAGACGCCTCCCTCATCGTGCTCGAGCACTGGAAGTTTTAAAACTTCCCGATGCTGTGTTACCTGATGGGATCACCAAACGACAGACAAAACCTGTGCAGTCTCCTGAATTTAATGTTGTACAGGCACAGTTTGGCAATAAACCTCCTTTAAGCACGCCGAAACCAACTCCCAATAGTGACGACAATATCTTATCCCTTCCGCTTTATGGTCGTATTGCCGCAGGAACAGCGATTGAGGCATTGCGTGACCCAACAAGTTTTGTTGATGTCCCTCCTTCCATGGTCGCGAAAGGTTCCCATTACTGCCTTGAGGTTGCTGGCGATTCCATGATTGATGCGGGCATTCATGATGGGGATACTGTCCTTATCAAAGAATGTACTACGGCAGAGAATGGCGCCATCGTGGTTGCGTTTGTTGACGACATGGAAGTGACTTTGAAACGCCTTCGCCGAAAAGGAAAAACGGTCGCGCTTGAGGCGGCTAACCCTGATTATGAAACGCGAATTTTTGGCCCGGACAGAGTAAAAGTTCAAGGTCAATTAGTTGGGCTTTTTAGAAAGTACTAAAGCCGCGCCTATCAAGGGTCCTCTGACAGACTTTCTCTATATCTCAAAGGAACCCATGGTCGATCACCTCGTATTGAATTAACAGTGTCGACTCTTATCCTGCCTCTATCATCGAAATAGAACGCGTGTGTCCCTGATCGCCACAAATCGAATTTATCTTTGATAAGGGTTGGGTTAGCACAACTTCTTTGGACGGGAACAGAACTCAAGATGATATCAGCCTTCTCGCAATCTAACCCTGAAGCCATCCAATTGTAGGAAAATGCAATTACCTGCCCTTCTCTGTTATAAACACATCCCATTGGATCACATTTTATATCAGCATGTTTTGCACCTGGTTTTGAGATCTTCTGAAGCTTTTCAGCGCCATATAATAGAGCCCATCTCTCTCGCTCGAACCGATCTGCACGCAAAGATGAGACCACAACCTCGCCCGTATTTTTTCGAATTAGAAAAAGCTTCCCTGATTCCGAAAATAAAATATCGGGACGCGTTTCAATCCAAAAAAATGGGATTGCAGTCAGTAAGATGAAAACACTCCCCCATCTCAATTTGTTTCGCCATATCAAAAACCAAAGCGCTGAAAACACGATGCCAACAAGAAAGCCGGTTGGGTATGTTCCTAAGGTTAAAAAGGCTCCTGGCAAATTGGCTACAACATCAGCTATCTTTAAAATTACCATGATCCCCGCACCCGCAATTTCCAGAGGAATACTTGTCTGACTAAAAGCTAGAACGGCAAAAGACACCAATGTCCAAGGCATTACCCAAAGCCCCATAATTGGAACGGCTATAAGGTTTGCGAGGATGCCAAGACTTGCAAATTGACCAAAATGGTAAACTGAGAAAGGTGATGTTGCGATGGACGCTATCAAGGACGTAGCAATAACTCCTGTCAAATAAAAGAACGTCCGCCTAATCATGCCGCCCTTGTTTGACAAAATCATCAGGCTATTACCGAATTTTTCGTATACCGCTATTAAGCAAAAAACAGCACCAAAGGACATCTGGAAACTGGCCGTTGTTAAACTTTCAGGTAAAACCAAAAGTATAAGGATTGCCGCAAAAGCTAGATTTCGGAGAGAAATTGCGGTTCGGTCAAATAAAATGGCAGTGAAGACCAGTGAGATCATTAAATAGGCACGAACTGCAGAGACTGACATACCGCTCACCAGCAAATAACCACTCAATCCCAAGAGGGCAATAACAGCCGCCCATTTTTTGACCGGGTAATTCAAGGCCAACCGCGGCCAAAGGCTCGCAATTAGCCTGACAGCAAAAAATATTAACCCGCCAACCATTCCCATATGAAGTCCGGATATAGCCAAAATATGAGCGAGGCCAGACTGTCTCATATTCTCTAATTGGCGCTTGCCCATTGCCCCTTTATCGCCAGACATAATGGCAATTGAAAACCCTGATGTCTCAGGCGGTGCAACTTCTACTACATGGGTATTGATCACATCTCGAAAATGAGCGGCAATTTTTGACGCTTCAGACCAGTTACTCTGGCTATCCCCGATAACGTCGACAGCACTGATGGCATAACCCACGGCGCCAATTTGCTTAAAATACGAGTTTCGTTGAAAATCATAAGCTCCCGGATAAGCTGGCGGTGGAGGGGGTAGAAGAACTGCGGTGAGCGAAACTCTTTGACCGGGGTGTATGTGTGATACATCCTTACGAACGGTAATTCGAATTTTAGCCAATTCAGGTAAGTTTTTTCGATCAAATGAAAGACTGGATATAACCAGCCGCGTTTTCTTATTTCCAGCACTTTTACTATTAACATGCCCTGTAAGTCCGATAATTGTCTTTTTTTGGAGAACAGGCGCATCCACAAAGAATTGACGTATATTGGCAGCGTTGAAACCGATGCTTATAAGCAAACTAAGTGAAATCAAAAGAAAAATATATTGCTCTTGCCGTACCCTGCCAATAAAAATCAAACAAGATAAGAAAGCTGAGAGTGCAATCCATTCCAGCCCCGGCTCCCAACTTAAAGAAAAATATAAAGCAACCCCCGTCCCTAACAGGACGGGTGACCAAAGAAACCACCGGCTACGCTCCTCGATCAATAGATTTAGCATCCATCCCCTAAACAATTTGCATATCATTCTATGACTTCAATCATCGCGGGCTTGCCCAAACGCTATACAAAGAGTAAAAAAACGACAGAAATCAGGATAAATTTGAATTTTAAACCTATAATTGAATAGGATGCAAAGTAAATCACCATGACAGTTGTTACTCGGTTTGCGCCCTCTCCTACTGGCTTTTTACACATTGGCGGTGCTAGAACTGCTCTTTTCAATTGGCTCTATGCGCGCCATAACAACGGAAAGTTCTTACTTCGCATTGAAGATACAGATCGTGAAAGATCTACTGATGCTGCCATTGACGCTATTTTAGCTGGGATGAAGTGGATGGGGCTGGATTGGGACGGTGATCCCACATTCCAATTTTCCAATCGCGACCGTCACGTTGAAGTTGCCCAGCAGTTGTTGGATCAAGGCAAAGCCTATCACTGTTATGCATCAAAAGAAGAGTTAGCTGAGATGCGGGACCTCGCCCGCGCCGAGGGGCGAGCTCCGGGTTATGATGGCCGCTGGCGGGATCGTGACCCGTCCGAGGCTCCAGAAGGCGTATCTCCTGTTATCCGGTTCAAATCCCCGAACGAGGGCAATACAGTCATAAAAGATGCTGTGCAAGGCGATGTGACAATTGCAAATGCTCAGCTCGATGACCTCATTCTGCTTCGCGGTGATGGCACCCCTACATACATGTTGTCTGTAATTGTTGATGATCACGACATGGGTGTCACGAATATCATTCGTGGTGACGATCACTTAACCAACGCTGCGCGGCAAATTCAGTTGTACGATGCGCTTGGTTGGGACGTTCCGAGCATGTCACACATACCACTCATTCATGGACCAGATGGAGCGAAATTATCGAAACGTCACGGTGCATTGGGTGTTGAGGCTTATCGTGATATGGGATATTTGCCAGAAGCCATGCGCAATTACCTTCTCCGCCTAGGTTGGTCACACGGGGATGATGAAGTTATCTCTACGAAACAAGCCATTGAATGGTTTAATTTGGAAAATATCGGAAAATCAGCCTCGCGATTTGATTTTGACAAGCTAGAGAACCTGAACGGAACTTATCTCCGCAATGCTGATGATTCCTATCTTACAGGCTTGATTATCCCCCTTTTGGAGGAGAAAACAGGCGCTTCTGTTACGGAAAATCAAAAAACAATGATCGAAAAAGCCATGAATGGCTTGAAAGAACGAGCAAAATCAGTAATATCCCTAGCAGACAGTTCTCAGTTCCTGATCGCTAAGCGACCTTTGTCGCTAGATGATAAGGCCAATAAATTACTTAACGAAGATGCGTGCGGAATTTTGGGCCGGTTGGCTGAGAAACTGGAAACTTTGTCCGTTTGGAACAAAGAAGCCTTAGAAACTGTCGTTCGGGAATGTGCCGAAGCTGAAGAATTGAAGCTCGGTAAAATTGCGCAGCCGTTACGCGCAGCATTAACAGGTACAACCGTATCTCCCGGAATTTTCGACGTTCTTGAGATTCTAGAAAAAGAAGAAGCTCTTGGGAGAATTAAAGACGCTGCGGAATCTTAAATTCCGCCAAGCTATCGCAGTGGTATGCCCGCGTCTTCATAGAGATTAGAATACAGTTCTCCCGGGAACAGTGTAAACCTGAAGCCAACGTCGCGTTGGTGAATTAAGAGGGAAAAGAATAAATGAGTGGCTCAAAAGTTAGTGGAAGCGTAAATTTCACTGAAGAAAATAGCGAACCTACCAGCCTTCCCCTGGTAAGTGGCAGCGTTGGTCCTAAGGTGATCGACATTCGTAAATTATACGCACAAACTGGCCATTTCACTTACGATCCAGGCTTCACTTCAACAGCCTCTTGTGACTCAGCAATCACCTATATTGATGGTGACGAAGGTGTTTTGATGCATCGCGGTTACAAGATTGAAGAACTGGCAGCCGAAAGTGACTTTATGGACGTTTGCTACCTTCTGCTGAAGGGCGAACTGCCAAATGTGCAAGAAAAAGACAAATTCACTCACGACATCACCTATCACACGATGCTTCATGAACAATTGACTCAGTTGTTCCGCGGTTTCCGTCGGGATGCCCATCCTATGGCTATCATGGTTGGTGTTGTTGGTGCGTTGTCAGCATTCTATCACGACAGCACAGATATTACGGATTCGCATCAGCGTATGGTGGCCAGTTATCGCCTAATTGCTAAAATGCCGACAATTGCGGCAATGGCCTACAAATATTCAGTCGGACAGCCTTTTATTTATCCAAATAATGACCTGTCTTATGCCGAAAATTTCTTGCATATGACATTTAGCGTTCCAGCAGAAAACTACAAAATGTCTCCTACCATTGCCCGTGCAATGGACCGGATTTTCATTCTTCATGCTGATCATGAACAAAATGCATCCACATCAACAGTGCGCCTTGCTGGCTCATCTGGAGCAAACCCGTTTGCTTGTATTGCTGCTGGTATTGCGTGTCTTTGGGGCCCTGCTCACGGTGGTGCCAATGAAGCTGTTCTAGCAATGTTGGAAGAAATTGGCTCCGTGGACCGCGTGCAAGAATATATTGCAAAAGCAAAAGACAAGAACGATCCGTTTCGCCTTATGGGCTTTGGTCATCGCGTATACAAAAACTATGATCCGCGTGCGAAAGTTATGGCTGAGACTTGCCATGAAGTTCTTGAAGAGCTTGGCATTAAAGACGAGCCAATGCTTAAACTTGCAATGGAACTTGAGCGCATTGCTTTGGAAGACGAATATTTCATTGAGAAAAAACTCTTCCCTAACGTTGATTTCTATTCCGGTATCATTTTGAAAGCCCTCGGCTTCCCAACAAGCATGTTTACTGTTCTATTCGCACTTGCGCGGACAGTCGGTTGGGTTGCTCAATGGAATGAAATGATGGAAGATCCTGGACAGAAAATTGGTCGTCCTCGCCAGCTTTACACAGGACCTGCGGAACGTCCATTCGTACCATTAAACAAAAGATAAGTTTATGGCTAACCCACGCCACATGATATCTAAAACCTCCTCTTCGGTTCCGACCGAAGGAGAGGCGCGTGGGAGAAAATTAAGACTGAAAGCGGCAAACGACAACCGTCCACCGCTTTCAGTACAAATTAAACAATTTCTATTTCTTGCAGCGCCAGTTTCAGTAATTCTATTTTTTGGGGCTGTCTGGTTTTTTTCTTGATTTAATCAGAGATAAAACCACGTCTGCCGCCCGTATACCCGGCGCTTCCCCACCGACGCCAAGTGCCTGCAATGCCGCGCCATATCCTTCAATTTGCAATTCCCGCTTTTCTTCAGACTTAAAAAGATCTGTAATAGTCGGGCTCAGCCGTGAAGGTAGACATTCTTCAAGCAGATGTTCGGGCACTATTTCCTGATTTTCAAGAATGTTGATCAAATTCACATAATCGAGTTTAACGAACTTTCGGGCGATATAAGCTGTAATTACGTGCATTTTGTAGGCAATAACGGCTGGAAGTTTGGCTAATGCTAATTCTAGCCCCACGGTTCCAGAGGCAGCCAATGCAACATCTGATGCCGCCATTGCATCATATTTTTCACTCATTCCGTCAATGGTTATGACTTTAACGGGCCAGTCTTTAACATTTTCGTGTACGATTTCAGCGGATTTCCCAATTACTGGAATGACAACGGCGAGTTCCGCAACAGAGGATTTGACCCTAGCGACTGTTTCTTTGAAAATCGGAAGATGTTTACTCACCTCTCCTCGCCGGCTGCCGGGTAAAACCATCAATAAAGGCGTGGTGTAAGCTAACCGATGACGCGCTCTGAATGCCTCACCATCACCAGAATTTGCTCCGGTTTCAATAACTGAATGGCCGACAAATGTAGCGGCAAGCCCTTCCCTTTCGAAATAAGGGGGTTCAAAAGGCAACACCGTCAACAAGTGATCGTATAACTTTGCTACTTTTGCAGCACGACCAGGCCTCCAAGCCCAAACCGAAGGCGCAACATAGTGTATTTTAGGAAAAGGAGAATTTTTTAGTTTCGCCGCTACACGAAAACTGAAATCCGGCGCATCTACACTAATAAAAGCGTCAGGATTGATCTCTAAAGCAGCTTGTGCGGTCTCTTTGATACGCTTCAATAACTTTGGGATTTTAGGAACGACTTCTGCTATCCCCATAATGGTAAGTTCTTCCATGGGAAACAGGCTGTGAAGCCCTTCGGCCTCCATAAGCGGTCCACCTACACCATAGAATTTAATGTTTCTTGCCTCATCCCTTAATTTAATTGCCGCCATTAATTTGGCACAAAGGGCATCACCAGAAGGTTCTCCAACTGCAAAAAAGAATTTCAATTCCGACTTCACCACGTTAAATCGGATCCTTTTTATTCTTATTAGAGACCCCATAAATAAACAAACCCAACTTGTTTGCCATTTTTATGGTTTCTTCTCTATTTAAAAGCAAACAAGCCCCAGCCTCGATTGCGACGCCCTTTAAATTCGATTTAGATAATTGATGTATGGTTTCAATGCCGATAGTCGGCATATCAGTTCGCAGATCTT
>Ga0209826_1000562_pt1 | contig 26303 bp, 26 predicted proteins | sample GOMGulsemesocosm_5_FD_184637 | JGI IMG/M metagenome (GOLD analysis project Ga0209826, IMG submission 184637) | Methane-oxidizing microbial communities from mesocosms in the Gulf of Mexico - GOM15C Gulf of Mexico (SPAdes) (version 2) | ecosystem: Environmental > Aquatic > Marine > Cold seeps... | reverse complement strand
ATTTAACTAAACAAATTTCTAAAGATTATGACGTATTACTTGACGGTGGTGTTGCATTAAGAGGAAGTTTTTTAATTGATGCTGATGGTACAGTTAGACATGCAGTTATTAATGATTTACCACTTGGAAGAAACATTGACGAAATGATTAGAATGGTAGATACTATGTTATTTACAAACGAACATGGTGAAGTTTGTCCTGCAGGTTGGACTAAAGGTGATGATGCAATGAAACCAACAACTGCTGGTGTTGCTGAATACTTAGCAGGTCACGAGGGAGATTTATAGTGCCAAAGATTAATAAATACGTAGATATTAGTGAAATAGATAGAGAATCGAAAAAAGATTATATTGATAGACATTCACCATTTGTACATTGTGAAGACAATGCTAGCAAAGGAGAAAAATTTGCAGTAACAGTTAAAATGGGAAATGAATATTCTCATCCAGATGATTTTGATCATTATATTTCTAATGTAGCTTTATACAATGGTGAAACATTATTGGCAAGAGCTGATTTTGTACCAGGTACATTAGGTAATGAAAAAAACCACGCTGAAGTTACTTTTAATATAGTTCCTACTTCATCTAAATTAAAATTAAGTGCACAAGCTTATTGTACTAAACATGGTGTTTGGGAAAGTACAATGAAAACAGTAGCAGTTAGTTAGTATCTATACTTTATTAGTGAGAAAAGGGGAATCATCTGATTCCTCTTTTTTTTAGATTAATTTTCTATAAAAATTCTTGATGTTTCCTTATTGGCCTTAATTAAAGATTCATCTGCTCTTTCTAAAAAATGTATTAGTTTTTCATTTTGTATATGACCTGCCACACCAATACTTACAATTAGTTTTGTATCATTCATAGCCATTGGATTTTTTATGGATTCTATACTATTTTGTATTTTTTTAGTAATATGTGCTAAATCATAAGATAAATTTCCAATGATAAATACACCAAATTCATTATTACATAGTTTTATTGGTATATCGCCTTCATCAATTAGATCTTGGATTTCGTCAGCTATTTGTGTTAGAACAATATCTCGCTGAACTGCTCCAAATTTCTCATAGACATCATCAAGGTTGTTGATATCTACTAATATCATACAAATAGAATAATTTAAATCTTTGTTGTGGACTGCAATCAAGTGCTGAATGGTATTATGCATGTATTCCACAGTATAAAAGTCAGTCAATGTATCTTTTATGCTAGATTCGTAATCTTGAACATCTAATTCTTTAGGTGCTTTATTTTTCTCTTCAAACTCTTTAGGAAAAACAGCCATAATTGAGTCTTTAATCTTTTTTGGGTTAAGAGGCTTTAGAATATAACCCTTAGCGCCATATTTAATCGCCTCAACTATCAGGGAATTATCACCTTTGGATGTAAGCATAACAATATTTGCATTCTTATAGTCATCTCTAATTATTTTAAGGGCTTCAATTCCGGTCATTTCAGGCATGTTTACATCCATAGTTACAAAATCAGGTTGATGTATTTTATACAGTTCAATTCCTTCTTTAGCACTTTTAGCAGCCGCAATAACATTAAACCCCAGTTCTGTGAGCATTTTTTCCAACATCTTTCTAATTGTTAAAGAGTCATCAATAATAAGAATGTTTAGCATTTACTTCCTTTAAATTCTTGTTTTGCAGAAAAAAGAATAAACAATATAAAAAGTTTAATCAATTTTTGTAATTGTTTCATAACCGTAACAGGTTTTTAATAAAATTTAAAATTATTTTTCTCTTTTCTGGTCTTTTTACAGCGAAGTAAAATAAATGTTTAAAATTTAAATAATATTTTTTTACGAAGTATACCCATATATACGTAATAAATGAAGTTTATTTGTAAAAAATAATTATATAAATATGGGTATTATCCAATTCTTTATACTAGCTTATTGACATTATATGAAAATATATATAAAATAATGTTTAGAGTTATTAAAAAAGGTAAAAAAGATGGAATCAATAAAATTTTTAAGTACTCTTAATGTCATGTATGTAGAAGATGATATTGAAATTAATGAAAAAATGAAAAGTATTTTTGACAAAATTTTCAATACTACAATTGTGGCATTAAATGGGGATGAGGGATATAACAAGTTTGTTGAATGTAAAAATAATGATATACATATAGATGTCATTATTAGTGACATTAATATGCCTAAAATTGGCGGCTTGGAAATGATAAAAAAAATAAAGGAAATCGATGATGATGTTCCTTTTATATTAACTACAGCATACAGTGATCAAGAATTTTTATTAAAGGCTATTAATTATGGGGTAGTTCATTATGCCATTAAGCCAATTAACTTGAAAGAGCTAATCAGGCATGTAGAAGAAGTCTGTGAGACCAAGTACAAGTTAAGAATAATTGAAAATAAGAATAATGAACTGTTAGAGTATTTACATATTATTGACCAAGTAGCTATTGTTTCAAGAATAGATTTAAAAGGAAACTATGTTTTTATTAATGACATTTTTTGTCATGTTTCAGGATTTAATAAAAATGATCTTATTGGGAAAAATAAAGATATTATCAAACACAAAGATATGCCAAATGAGGTTTATGACGAGTTGTGGAATACACTTCAAGAGGGTCAAAAATGGAGTGGTAAACTAAAAAATGTAGATAAAAGTGGAAAAGAGTATTTTACAAAAACTACGGTTTTACCATTTTATGATATGAAAACAGTGAAAATAACGGAATATGTTGAAATCAGCTTTCCCATTACTGTCGAAGAGAATGAAAAAAGAGAATTTAGAAAAAAAGTAATCCATAATATTCAAGAAACAAAAAGACAGAATTTTGTTGCTAGAAAGATGATTAGTGAATTACAAGGAAAACTCGAAAAATATAAACATATTGATATCTTGGAAGAATCTATTAAAACCGAGAGGGAAAAAACAAAACAATTTAAAAAACAAAATCAATATTACGAAACATTGCTAAGTGTTGTAAATATTGATAAAGAAATGAAAAAGGTCGAATCTGTTAATGATACTCAAAAAATGATAGGAGAGCTAACCAAATCCAAACATAAAAATGAAAACTATCAACAACAAATAAATGAATTTAAAAGAGAAATAACCAATAGAATTAATTTGTGTGAAACATTAAGTAAAAAAGTTAAACAACAAGCCACATTAATTAGAAACTTGGAAGAGCAAGTCAAAAATTGCCCAATTGATATTGATAGTTTTAAAAGCGCATAAAGTTCTTAAATTTTATTATTTATTTATGTTCATAATGAATAAATAAATATATGAATTATTAATATCACATTTATGCTCATAATTCCTTAAATATAGTCTTCTTGAAAATAAAAATAATCACATTTAAACCCCACTATACAGCTTGAGTTTTAATATTAACATTTTTAAATAAAAATTATAATTGATATCAATTATCTCTAGGTTACTTTAACATTACATTTTATTATATTTTGATAATATTATTTTTGGGAAGAGATGCTTTCTTATTCGTTAAGATTAGCAAATTAAAAGGAGAGTTTTATGTTTAAGAATTTAAATATAAAGACGAAAATTATATCATCGACAATTTTGTCTTTAATTTCATTGGCTGTAATATTAGGAGCAATTTCAGTATTTGGCTCAAAAGATGCTCTAATGGAAAAAAGTTACTCTGTGCTAACAGCTGTAAGAGATAGTAAAGTTAAACAAATAAATACATTTTTTAATGAAAGAATTGGTGATATCAACGTTTTATCTAAAAGTAAAAATGTCATTGATTTAAGTAATGCCTTGATAAAAGTTCAAGACAGTTTGAATCTAAATACAAATTCTAGTTTTCCAATTAACAATAACTTGGTAAAGGAAGAGACTTTAAAACATGAAAGTTTCTTTCAAACTTATGCAAAGGAATATGGATATTATGATGTATTCTTAATTGATAGAAAAGATGGTCGTGTTTTGTATTCTCAGGCAAAAGAATCTGACTATGGTAAGAATCTTCTCCATGGTGACCTGAAAAACAGCGGTCTTGCTGAAGTGTGGAATAAGGTTAAACAATTAAAAAGGCCTGTTTTTGTTGATATGAGACCTTATAAACCAAGTGCAAATGCTCCTGCAATGTTTTTAGGTACACCTGTTTTTAACAATGGAGAGTTTAAGTCAATCTTGGTTTTTCAAATTAGTGATACCTCTATTAATTCAATTATGAAATTTAGAAAAGGATATGGTGATTCGCAAGAGGATTATCTAGTTGGGTCTGATTATTTAATGAGAAGTGACAGTTTTCTTGATCCTATAAATCACTCTCTAAAATCTTCATTTAGTAATCCCGGTTTAGGAAGTGTTAAAACACAAGCAGTTGAAGAAGCACTAGAAGGTAAAAGTGATACTAAAATTGTTACTGATTACAATAATAACCCAGTATTGTCCGCATTTACTCTAGTACCTATTGGTCAAGATTTAAAATGGGCATTGTTATCTGAAATTGACGAAGCTGAAGTTTTAATGGTTCCAAATACATTGAGAAATGAGATAATATTGTTTTCTGTACTTATTTTACTATTTTTTGTGTTGTTTATGTTTTTTGTTATAAACAGTAGTCTTGTTAAACCTTTGAATAACTTTCAACTTGGCCTACTAAATTTCTTTAAGTATTTAAATAAAGAAACCAATGAAGTTGTGACTTTAAGTGTAAAGAATAACGATGAAATAGGAATCATGTCTAAAGTTGTTAATGAAAATATCCTAAGAACCAAAAGTTTAATTGAAGATGATAATGTCTTTTTGACTCAAGTTCAAGATATGGTTAAAGAAGTTAATCAAGGTTTTTTACATCATAGATTTAATGATAAAGTTAAATCTGATAATCTTGAAGAACTTAGAATCAGTTTTAATGAAATGTTAGAGAGCCTTAATACTAATATAGGAGCTAACACCAACAAAATACTTGCTGTTTTAGAAAGTTTTTCAAAGCTTGACTTTACAAATAATATTGAAAATGATTCGGGTAAAATCGCTTTGGCACTAAATGATGTTTCTAGGCTGATAACCAGTATGTTGGTGGAAAATAAATCTAATGGACTCACCTTGCAAAATAGCTCAAGTATTTTGCTGAAAAATGTAGACACTTTAAACCATAATTCAAATGAAACAGCAACAGCACTAGAGGAAACAGCAGCTTCATTAGAAGAAATGACATCTAATATCAGCGAAAATACAACAAATGTAGGCAAAATGTCTTCTTATGCAAATACCTTAACCGCATCAGCTAATGGAGGGCAGGAGCTAGCAACAAGAACAACCAAAGCAATGGATGAAATAAATACTCAAGTTGCTGCAATTAATGATGCTATTGGAGTTATCGACCAGATTGCATTTCAAACAAATATTCTCTCACTTAATGCAGCTGTTGAAGCAGCAACTGCTGGTGAAGCAGGAAAAGGTTTTGCTGTAGTAGCTCAAGAAGTACGTAATTTGGCATCAAGAAGTGCAGACGCAGCAAAAGAAATTAAAGATTTGGTACAAACTGCAAATAGTAAAGCAAATGAGGGGAAAGAAATTGCAGATTCAATGATTAGTGGTTACGATGGTTTAAATGAAAATATATCTAAAACCTTGGAGCTAATTAACGATGTGGAGTCAGCATCAAAAGAACAACTCTCTGCAATTGAGCAAATAAATGATGCGGTATCAGAACTTGATCGTCAAACCCAGGAAAATGTCGCAGTAGCAACTACAACACAGCAAATAGCAGCACAAACTGACAAAATCTCAACACTAATTGTTTCAAATGCAAACGATAAAGAATTTGAAGGTAAACAAAATGTTCAAGCAAAAGATATTGGTTTGGGAGATATTACATACTCAAACAAAACTTCAAGCAACAGTCAAAGTTCATCAAAGACAAAGATGTGTATTGGTGATGAGTTAAACCAAAGTTGCGTTAAAGTTGAAGTAAATACAGCCAACCAAACTTTATATGATAACAACGATGAAGTTGAAGGTGAATGGGAAAATTTTTAAACTTGATCATCTTTAATTAGTGCTAACTGATTGGAATAATATTTCCAGTCAGTTCTTCTACAAACCCACTCCAAATACTCCCAGTCAGTTTTTTTAATATTTAAACATCCTTCTTATATTTATTATTAGTGAATTTAATGTATAATACTCAAGATTTTAAAGGATACAAATGCAGTTAAGAGTGTATTACGAAGATACTGATACAGGTGGTGTAGTTTATCACTCCAACTACTTAAATTTTTGTGAAAGAGCACGAAGCGAACTCTTTTTTCAAAAAGGATTATCTCCACATAAAGCCAATTCTTTTTTTGTGGTGACACATATTGATGCAAAGTTTATCAAACCAGCATTATTGGGAGATATCTTAAACATTGAAACTACATTGTTAGAAACAAAACCAGCATCTTTATCTATGAGTCAAAATATTTTTAGAGATGATAAACTTATTTTCAAAGCCATTATAAAAGTTGCTTATTTAAAAGATCGAAAACCTTCTAAGATACCTCTGGATATTTTAGATATATTTAAAGGACTATGATGAAAGTTATTCTCAGTATTTTATTGATTAGCACATTTATTTTTGCAAAAGACTATACTTATTTTTTGCCTCAAGATTCAAGTAAGTTAAAAGCACATATTGAAAACCTTATAGATACCTCTACTGATAGTATTGATATCGCCATGTATAATTTTTCTTATAAAAAATTTGCAAAACTACTTAATAAGGCAGTGAAAAGAGAAGTTACTGTAAATGTCATTTTTGATAAACATAAAGTAGAAACTGATAAAAATTCAAGGTATAAGTATCTTAAAAATAAAGGAATTCATTCTTATCTCTCAGATAAAAAGATGCATTTAAAAATTGCACTATTTGATAAGAAGGTGGCAATATTGGGAAGTTTAAATTGGACAAAAGCTTCTTTTAATGACAACTACGAGATCGTACACATTACAGATAATGTTAATGTGATATCAAAGTCTGAAAAAATATTTAGAGAATTAAAAAAATAAAGGATTAATAAGGTGTTAGAAATATTTATAATTGGTTATATCTTGTACTATGTGATTGCGGTTTATACTTCAATTGTACAGAAGAATTTTGTAAAAAATGCAATTAAAAAATCGGCTGTAATTTTGGAGAACGATAAATATACTGAAGCAGGACATTATTCAATGGACAAAGAAACGATTTCAGTGATTTCCCACTGCTATGACTTAGTATTATTTTTATTTTGGATTACAATTGGACTTGAATTATTAGATCAAATGATTGTAATTGAAAATGGATTGCTAAAAGCAATAGTTTTTGTAGATTTATTTATTATTATTAATTGGTTCTTTGGCTTACCGTTTGAGCTATACTCTACATTTAAACTTGATAAAGAATACGGGTTTTCAAATATGACCTTTTCTTTGTATGTCAAAGATACCGTCAAAACCGGTTTTCTTTTTTTACTTTTTGGAAGCGCCGTAATTGCAGGAATTGCATTTATCATAAAGAGTTTTGATACTTGGTGGGTTTGGGGATTTGCATTTATTTTTGCAATTTTAATTTTAATCAATATGTTATATCCTGTTATACGAGATAAAATGTTTGATAAGTTTGAACCTCTAAAAGACAAAGAATTAGAAGGAAAAATTGAAACACTTTTAAGTGGAGTTGGTTTTAAAAGTTCGGGTGTTTTCCAAATTGATGCAAGTAAGAGAGATAACCGTCTAAACGCTTATTTTGGAGGTCTTGGAAGTACAAAGAGAGTTGTTTTATATGATACGTTGGTTGAAAAGTTAAGTCATAATGAACTTTTAGCAGTTCTAGGTCATGAGTTAGGACACTTTAAAAATGGTGACATTTTAAAAAATATTGGAATTATGGGCTTGGTTTTATTTGTATTTTTTGCAATTTTTGGTAATTTATCCGATGAGATGTTTTCTACTTTACATTTGAGTAATGAACCTTATTCAATTATTGTTTTGTTTTTAATTTTTTCTCCAATATTGTCTTTTTTTCTTATGCCTCTAATTTCTGCAATAAGCCGTCATAATGAATATGCTGCAGATGAATTTGGAAGTAACTTATCATCAAAAGAGGACTTGGTATCTGCTTTGTTGAAACTTGCAAATGAAAATAAGTCTTTTCCTCTATCTCATCCTATCTATGTATTTTTTTACTATTCCCATCCTCCTTTAGTTGAAAGACTTAAAGAGCTTGGCTATCAACAAGATGAAAGTCAGAAATGAGTATAGAAATAAATGACCTTTTAATATTTTTATCAGGGTCATTTATAGGAGTAGTTCTCATATGGCTACTCCTTGCACAGAGACATAAATTAGAATTAAAATCATTTATCCTAGAATCAAATTTAAAAATAAAAAATATTAGCGACAAGCTTCAGGGTGAGCGAAGTCACTTTGAAGAAAAAGTTAAAATATTAGATGATTCAAAACAACAACTCAAACTTGAGTTCGAAAACTTATCCAATAGAATCCTGGAGCAAAACTTAAAAAAAACGAATACAAACTTGTCAAATGTATTAACTCCATTAAAAGACCAGATACAAACTTTTGGAAGTAGGGTGAATGAAATATATAATGATGAGACAAAACAAAGAACTTCTCTCTTAAGTGAAATAAAATACTTAAAAGAGTTGAATAGTCAAATTAGTCAAGATGCTATTAATTTAACTCAAGCTTTAAAAGGTGAAAATAAAACCCAAGGTGATTGGGGCGAGATGATTTTATCTCGCATTCTAGAAGAATCTGGATTAAATGAGGGCAGAGAATATACGACACAAAGTTCATTTAATCTTGACAATGGGAAACGAGCTCGTCCCGATGTCGTTCTACATCTGCCTCAGAGCAAAAACATTGTCATTGACTCCAAGGTCTCTCTCCTGTCTTATTTAAAGTATAACGAGGCTCATGATAAAGATGAACAGGATATTGCACTTAAAGATTTAGTTTTTTCCATTAAAAAACACATCAAAGATTTAAGTTCAAAGCAATACGAAGATATACAAGAAATCAATAGTCTTGATTTTGTATTAATGTTTATACCTATTGAATCTGCTTTTATGTTAGCCGTCTCAAAAGAAACAACACTATTTAAGACTGCTTTTGAAAATAATATCATGTTGGTTTCTTCTTCGACGTTACTCATAACCCTTCGAACCATTGAAAATATATGGCAATATGAATATCAAAACAAAAATGCTCAGCTTATCGCCAAAAAGGCAGCTGATATGTATGATAAATTTGCTTCTTTTGTAGATGACTTAGAAGACATTGGTAAAAGTATCGATAAAACACAAAAATCTTATGATCTGGCATTGAACAAATTGAGTGTTGGAAAAGGAAATATTATTACAAGGGTTGAAGAATTTAAAACTTTAGGTGTTAATCCTAAGAAGAGTCTCAAGTAAGATTATCTGCTTGTTGCAGGATAAGATGTCACCATTTTATCCTGCTTACAGTTATAGCTGATTTAACAATAAAATATCAGCCAAGTCGCCTTTTTTTAAACCACTAGAACTTTCATCTTGTATAAGAAGAGCAGGTGAGTCAAGCATATTGGTTAATATTGCACTTGTACCTGCCTTTTTACCATCAAAATCAATAAGATATTCACCTTCCTCATAAGATACATTGCAAGCTGAAAAAATGGTTTTAGGCATTTTCAAAGGATAGTCTTGCGATATTTTTGCTTTTACAATTGGTAGAGTTTCACTAGCTCCTCTTAGCTTGTAGATCATAGGCAATAAATATAAAACTGCACATACTGTACTTGAATACGCAAATCCTGGCAGAGCGATGATGAGCTTTCCATCTTTTTTAGCAATTAATATATGCATACCTGGTTTGATTTTTACACCATGAAAAAGTACCTCAGCATTAAGTTCTTCTTTGATGACATCTTGAACAAAATCGTAGTCTCCAACAGATACTCCACCTGTTGTAACAACTATGTCAGCGGTTTGAAGACAGTTTTTAATCATAGCTGTAATACTTTTCTTATCATCTTCGACTACTCCCATTTGAATGGTATTTACATTAGATTTTTTTACTAAGGCTTCAATGGTTAAATGATTTGAACTTCTTATTTGTGATTCATTTGTTTGAGTCTCTCCCAAATCTAATATTTCAGTACCTGTTGATGCAATAGCAATCGTAGGATTAATAAAAACCTCGACTTGTGAAATATTTAAAGATGCCAATACTCCAATCTCAGCAAAACCAATTTTTGCACCTTTTTTAATTAAAACTTCATTTTTTTTATAGTTTTCACCAATATCTCTTGTTGCAAATTTATTTTTTACAGTTTGGTTAATAACAATATCATTTCCAAGAACTGTAACATTTTCAATAGGAATTAAAGTATCACTTCCTTCAGGCATTAAAGAGCCTGTAAATGTTTTAATACATACACCAGAAGTAACTTTTGAGCTAACTACAGTACCAGCTGGGTTTTTATCAGTAATCTTTAATTGTTTGAGTTTTTGATCTTCATATCTAATTGCATAACCATCCATTCCTGAAGTGGGATACTCTGGAGAATTATGATCTGCAATAATGTCTCCTGCTAAAATATGATCAAGAGCATTTGTTAAAAATAATTTTTTTGTTGGTCTATTTCCAAGATCTATTTTATTTAATATTTCCAATGATTCGTTGTAACTTATAAATTTTCTCATTTATTTCTCCATTTTATATGATATATAGTAACAAATTCTTGGTAAATATTTGTTTACTGATATGGCCAAAATAATATAAATATGTCACAAAATCTAGATTTCATACCACCTTTTAGCCACAATAATTTATTATAATATTGTTATGACCAAAAAAGGATAATGTATGGAACAAGAATTTATTTATTTATCGCTGAGTTTACTTGCATTTGCGTGTTTGAGTTTTTCTGCAATTATTTATCTTGAGAAAAGAGTATAGATAATTACAAAACATAGTGATTCTACGCTGAATCATTTGATTAATTAAGGTAGATTACCTTGGCTTTCGAAGTAGAGCATAAAAATACTCAATCGCATCTTGTTTATCTTCATTTTCAATCTCTTTCTCGTTTCTTATTGATTTTGTAATCATTGTTCTTAACTGTGTGTCAGATAAATGCATTGAGTGATTAATAAATGTTTTTAATTTAACAATTGAGTTCATTTTGGATTGCAATAATGATTCCATAAATTCATCCTTACCTATAAGTATCTGATATTATTTTCTACTTTTTAGCATAATAACTTGCTCTAGTAACATATTTTTAAACTTCTCATCAATTTCACCGACACTCATAATAATATTTTCAATCTGTGTAGTTGTTAAATTTTGAGCCAGTGGCATAATTGTATTTTGTATTGTATTTTGAAATTGTGTGATTTCTTCTGAAGTCATTTAGATCCTTTTGATATTCTATTTTATCAAAACAATATTAATCTGTAATGAAATAAATTACTCTTTGTTTAATTTTATTATTGGATAATACTTATATGCTCTAAATTGGACATTTTCTACAAATTGTATTATAATATACTGGTATAAGTATATACAATTGAGGTAGACAATGACTGTAGATGTTAACCTTTCTCAAACAATAAATGATTTTATTAAATCAAGATTTACTAACAATGTATCTGACTCTATTCAGAGATTAACCAGTGGCTTAAGCATTAATGATAGTGCTGATGATGTTGGTGGTCAAATTTCTTCCACAAGATTAAATAATTTTTCTTCATCTTTAAAACAAGGTATAGAAAATGGCAACAGTGGCTTGGCGTTAGTTCAAGTGTCTGATAAGGCACTTGATAAACAAGTAGATATACTTAATACAATTAAGGCAAAATTAGACTTCGTAAAAGATGGTGCAACAAGTGCTGCTGGAATTGAAGTTATTCGAACTGACATTAATACTTTATTAACCCAATTGGATAGCATAGCTTCAAACACAAATTACAATAGTAGCTATACCTTACAAAAATCAAATAGTGATAACGATTTTAGTTTATCTGCGAGTATTTTACTGGATGATAATAGTGGAAACTCAGTATCTACTCCATCAATTAAGTCAAATACATCAGGTTTGTCTCTGGACACGTTAAAAAACTTAACTTCAGGAGGTTTATCTGAATTGGTTGCCGCTCAACAATCTACAGTTGTAACCACTGCAATTAGTACAATAGAGAGTTATTCTGATAGTTTTGATCTTACACAGACTGAAATCGGAATTTCAATCGAAAATCTCACAAACATTGAAAAAACCACAAGTGAGTCCAAGGCTGATATTTTAACGGTTAGTAAAGATAAAGAAAATGCAATTCTTGATAAATACAGACTATTGGAAAAAGCGAGTGAATTTGCAATCGTGCAAGCCAATATAACACAAGCTACAGCACTTAGATTACTAACTGACTTGAGTCATCTTAATAGTGATATTACAGACAATAATAAAGCCAATGATATCAATAATAAAACTGATAAAAATGAAGAAAAAACTAATTTCAATAAAACCAGCAATTATGACAATTTTTACACAACATCATATGAAACCAATTCATATAAACCTAAAACAAACAATCCCAGTTCTCCTTCAACTACTGATTCTTTTACATAAAAACACAATTACTTTCTTTAATATTTTTAAAAATCAATATTTTATGCTATAATCGCGAAAAATATTAGGAAATATAAGTTGATATCACTAAGTAAAAAAATTTCAAGTGTTGCTGGAAGAACAAACGCAAATTATGATTTAATAAAAGAAGGAGATAGAGTATTAGTGGGTTTTTCGGGTGGGAAAGACTCAACGACTCTTATTCATACACTAAATCATATAAAACGAGTAACCCCTTTTAATTTTGAATTTAAAGCCGTAACTGTTACTTATGGAATGGGAGAGCAAGTTGAATTCTTAGCCCAGCATTGTAAAGAACATGGAATTGAGCATGAAATTATTGACACTCAAATCTATGAACTTGCAGGAGAAAAAATAAGAAAAAATTCATCTTTTTGTTCTTTCTTTTCGAGAATGAGAAGAGGGTATTTGTATTCTACAGCAATTGAGCAAGGGTATAACAAATTAGCCTTAGGACACCATTTAGATGATGCAGTTGAGTCATTTTTTATGAACTTCTTATATAATGGTGCACTTCGTTCTATGCCTCCAAAATATACAGCTGAAAATGGACTTGAAGTCATTCGTCCTTTAATATTTTGTCGTGAGAGACAGTTAAGAGCATTTGCTGATGCAAACGAGATTATGGTTATTGGGGATGAAGCATGTCCTGCTATGCGTTTTGATATTAAAATGCCACATGCAAGAGAAAATACTAAAAAACTTTTAGCAAAAATGGAAGAAGACAATCCTCAAATGTTTGTATCTATGAAAGCTGCATTTAACAACCTACAAACTTCAACTTTTTTTGATAAAGAACTATTGGACAGTGAAGACTAATGAAAATATTGGTTTCTTCTTGTCTTCTAGGAGAAGATGTAAGGTATGATGGTGAAAATTCTGCCATCGCATATAATACCAGTTCTTCTTTTATCGAAAAAGAATTATTTATGGATATTCTTTGTGAACATAGCATCTACTCTTTTTGTCCTGAAGTTTCTGGGGGATTGAGTACTCCAAGGGAGGCTGCTGAAATAATAAGCAGCAATAAACCCTTTAATATACAAACTAAAACTGGTGAAAATGTAACTATTAATTTTTTGGTTGGTGCAAAAAATGCACTAGATTTGTGCAAAGAAGAAAATATAACAGTTGCTTTGTTAAAATCTAAATCTCCATCTTGCGCAAATGATGGTATTTATGACGGAACTTTTGGTCGAAAAATTGTACCTGGAGTTGGAATTACAACCAAACTTTTAGAAGAAAATGGTGTAAAAGTTTTTAATGAAAATCAGATTAACGAATTGACAAAATATTTAAATCCAAAATCTAACACAATCTCATTTTCAAGTGCTCTTAAAAATCTTAAGCTTTAATATCCAATAAGGCGTCATGAACAGCATTTTGAGTTTTTATTGCATTGGCGTTGGCTTCGTAAGAAATAACAGTAGGAATCTGTTCAACAATTGAATTAATTAGATCATCTGTTACTTCTTGGTTTTGAGTATCCCCCGAAACATCAGCAACGCTTGCTATATTTTGGGCCAAGCCATTCAGTTTTAACTCTAAATTATTCATTGCATTTAGGTTGTTGTTAACTTGCATTATCTTCTCCTTTACTGAGTAATAGCATTTTATTCAAGTTGGCTTGAATAGAAATTTGTGCATCTGCACCGCTCAATCCACTTGGAGCACTGGCACTTTTTTGTATTTGAGAGAGTTTAAAAGCTGCAGCTTTTGGATCACTGGGAAGTGATGTGTCCAATCTAACTTCACCACCAACTGCATATATCTTCCCATCAGGGCCTGCTTGATACTTATAAGAAATTGGAGTGGTCGTTTGTCCATTAGCAGTATGTGCTTGCTCGTGGGTTCTTACTCTTGAATCACTACTTTTAAATTTATCCAATACTCTTTGATAATCATTTTTATCATACTTACCTTCATTTGAAAGATCAACATAGTCATTTTTTTGAAATTTACTTTGTATTTCTTCTTTATCAACACTGTCTAATTCTCCCAATTTTTGGGTCAATTGAATTTGTAACTGCGCTGTACTTTGAAGGCCATTAATAGTCATTTAAGCTCATTTCTTAAATTTAGATTATTATATCATTATGAATTTAAAAAATACATAAGAAAATTCTATTAGTTAGTTAAGTACGTAGTAGAGGGATCAAAAGAGATTTCCTTAAAAAAAATATTAATTCAAATAAAGAAACAATACTTTATTTTCTTAAGAGTATATTTTCTAATACACATAAGGAGTTTGCTTTGAGACTTTTTATAATAACGGTAATGGTTTGTATTCTAAGTATTAATCTTTATGCCAATGATGAATTAGATGAGATCTCTGTAGGTTATGGAAGCTCAACTGATGATATAAATATGTATAAGGTATCTATTAAAAAAGATTTAAATAAATACTTTTTTAAACACAGATACAAATATCTTCCTATGTATTATGAGGCTTCTTTTGGGTACTGGAAAGCTGAATCAGGAGGTGACATTAAAAACATATCACTTACACCTATGTTCAGATACAATTTTAACCAATATTATGAATCAACACCTTATATTGAGATTGGTATTGGCCTTTCTTACTTATCTAAAACAAATTTAGAGAGTGAAAACTTTGGCACCCATGTTCAATTTGAAGATGTTATAGGAATAGGGTATAGGTTTTCTGATTTTGATTTGTCTTTTAGATATATTCATTATTCAAATGCGGGTATGGATTCCAATAGTGCATATGTCGACTTTAGTATGATTTCAATATCTTATGAATTTTAATGTGAAAAACATTTTATAGAAGTATAGATTACACCTAGTAATTAATGTCATCCATTCAAGAATATATCTTCTTTTTCAACTGCCAATTTTAGATGAATAATAAAAGTGTGAGATTAAAATATTATGTATTAATTAGGTGTATTAATGTTGTTAGTATTTAGAATTGAACTTGGGGAATAGCTATGATACAGGCAAGGCCTGTATCAATACTAATAGTCAATAGCGACTTTATAGTTTGGATCATTTTCGTTATATTCACAAAAAGGTCCAGCATTTTTAAGAATCTTTTTACAATCTTCACTTAGGTGTCTGATTGATAATTCTTTTCCTGCTTCTTTATATTTTCTAGTAATCGTATCAATAGCTTCAACGCCAGATATATCCATAACCCTCGCATCTTTAAAGTCAAGTATAACAGTTTTAGGATCATGACTTAAATCGAATAACTCAAAAAATGAAGTCGTTGATCCAAAAAATAAAGGACCATCAAATTCGTAAATCTTTGTGTCGTCATCATCTCTATAAACTCGAGATCTAACTTTTGAATGATTCCATGCGAACACCAGCGCTGAAATAATAATTCCAGTAATAACCGCAATTGCAAGATCTGCAAAAATTGTTATAATCGTTACTGCTACCAAGACAAACTTGTCACTATTTGGCATATGTTTAAACCTATGAGCACTTTCCCACTCAAAAGTTCCAATAGAGACCATAAACATAATACCAACAAGAACAGCAACAGGAATAAGTGAAATAAAATCACTTAAAACAACAACAAAAGTAATTAAAAGAGTAGCTGCTGTAATAGCAGATAATCTACCCCAACCACCATTACTAAAGTTAATAATAGATTGACCAATCATTGCACAGCCAGCCATTCCTCCAAAAAAACCACAAGTTACATTACCAATACCTTGAGCAATACATTCTTGGTTTCCACTTCCTCTTTTACCACCCATTTCATCTAAAACTGAAAGGGTTAATAATGATTCAATTAGTCCAACAAGAGCCACCAATACTGCATAAGGTAAGACCATCATAATTGAGTTGAAATCAACGTGTAAGGTAGGAAGAGCAAAAGAAGGTAAACTTCCAGAAATATCAGCCAAATCCCCAACTCTTTTTGTGTCAAGGTCTGCAAATATAACAACACAAGATACAGCTACAATTGCAACAAGACCAGCAGGTATTGCCTTTGATATTTTTGGAAAGAATTGTACTATTATCATGGTTGCAGCAACTAACACGTACATGATGACACCTTCATCATTAAACAGTGGAACCTGAGCCAACGCAATAACAATTGCTAGACCATTTACAAACCCATACATTGCAGGCTGCGGCACCAATCTGATTAATTTACCCAGTTTCAAAGCACCTATGATGATTTGAAAGGTCCCAGCTATTATTGTTGCAAGTAAAATATACTGTAAAATATAATTGCCAAGCTCTCCACTCACTGTTAAAGTTTGAAGCTCAGTGATAGACAAAGATTCTTTGACCTTTATTCCAAGACCAACTAAAACAACAGCAATTGCTCCCGTTGCGCCACTAATCATTCCTGCTTTTCCACCAATGATGGCAGTAATAAGTCCAATTATAAATGCGGTGTATAAACCAACAAGAGGAGATACTCCTGCAATGATAGAAAAAGCAACGGCTTCAGGGACCAATGCAACTGCTACAACGATACCAGATAGTATGTCATTTTTTGCAGATGATCCAATTAAAGTATTTTTGATATCTAACAATTTTATCCTTTTATTAAAACGCGATTATAACCAAAGACAATTTAATAAAAGTTTAAGCTAAAGATATACTTTAAAGTCCAGGGCTCTAAAAAGTAATTTTAATAAATTTTAGATATAATCCGAACATGAAAAAAGGCTTCGTAAACTCTATTGGATTCAAACTTATTGTTCTTTTAATTGTGATTTTTACAACTCTTATTAGTGCTAGTTTAATTTTTAATTCGCAAATTGACAAATTAAAAGTGCAAATAGATAATATTTATTTTGGAAACTTCATTCCTATGCTTAAATTACAAAATGTAGTCAATAACTATAGAGACCTAATCTTTTGTATCAAAAAACGCGAATTTAATTGCTCGATTAAAACACATGAGAATGAAATAGTAAAAAACTGGAATTACTACAATCAAGGCTATAAAACAGAGACCGAGCGTTTGGTTGTTGATTCCATTGATGATGAAATTCATAAATCACTCAAAGTTAAAAGATTAAAAAACCTGTACTCAGCAATTAGTAAAGTGGATTTTCTAATTACTTATGAGACGGAGGAAGCTGAGAAGCAAAGAAAAAAGTTTCTTTTTAAATACTCCCAAATGAAGGACTATTTACTTTATAATATCATAGCCATTATCGTATTTTCTTTTGCAATCATTTTGTATATATTTTTACAAATATTCAAAAAAGACAATCAGCTGACTATTTTGAACAAAAAATATAAAATTGACTCCATAACAGATGGAATGACAAAGTTATATAATAGAACGTATTTTGATAATCTTTTTGATAACTTGCCCTTTATATCCAATGCGAACAAATGGCAATGTGCCTTCGTGATGTTCGATATAGATTTTTTTAAACAATACAATGATACTTATGGCCATGACATGGGTGACAAATCATTAATTGCTGTTGCTAATGTATTGAAAAACTATTTTAACAAAGAATATGAATATGTATTTAGACTCGGTGGTGAAGAATTTGGAGTTTTACTCTTTGATACCAATGTGGAAATATTAGAAACTTGTCTGAAAGATATTAACAAGAAAATTGTTGATTTACAAATTGAGCATAAAAGCAGTGAAGTACTAGAGGTTCTTTCTATTTCAATTGGGGCAATTATTTACCTTCCAAATAGTTATGTCTCTGCAAACAAACTTTATAAAATAGCAGATGAAAATCTGTACAAGTCTAAACAAACCGGAAGAAACAAATATACAATTTAAGGAAAAGAATGAATTTTTTATACGAAAAAGACAACCATTTTAATTTAGCAAATATGGTTACCTTTGCCAATATAGCTTGTGGAGTTTTAGCCATTTACTTTCTAACTCATGGGAGTTTTTTTATTGCTGCTGCCTTTGCTTGGATTGGTGGCGCTTGTGATATTATTGATGGTAAAATTGCAAGAAAATATAATTTGTCAACAGAGTTTGGTGTTCAGCTTGATTCTTTTGCCGACTTTTTATCTTTTGTAATTGTTCCATGTATGTTCATCTACTTTGCTATCATTGACCCTATACAAGAAGATGTTAATGTATTTTTGACTGCTTTTGCATTTATTTATTACGTAATCGCTGCTCTACGAAGACTAATCAAGTTTAACATTGATTCTGATGCAGGAGAAGTTGCGAAACACTTCACAGGAGTTCCCACTCCTCTAGGGGCAATATTATTGTGGCTTGTATATTTAATCTGGTTAACTGGAATATTATCATCTACTGTTGTTTTACTGGCAACCATAGTCATTGGTTTTTTACTTAACTCAAAAATTAAAATTCCACATCCGTAACAATGTCAATAGTAACAACCATTGATTTAGGCTCAAACTCATTTAGGGTATTGGTCTATAATTACGAAAAAGATATTGTACTTAAAGAATACAATGAGATTGTAGGAACTGCTGACAATTTGGTGAACACAGGATTAATATCAAATGCTGCAATACAAAGGGTTATTGCAGCAATTAATAAGTCTGCCAATAAGTTAAATTACAATCCAATGGATTCTATTTGTGTTACAACAGCTGCTATGAGAATGGCAAAAAATTCAAGCGAAGTTTTTGAACAAATATATGATACTACGGGTGTTAAACTCAACATCATTGATGGTGAAGAAGAAGCAAGACTAACGCTTCTTGCCATAAAATATGCATTAAAGCGTGAAAATATACAATCAGAAAAATTTATTTTGCTTGATATTGGTGGTGGTTCTGTGGAACTAACGATTCACGAAAAAAATAAACACATAGTCAAAAGTTTTGATTTTGGAATAGTTACCTTAACACAAAAATGTAATTTAGAAGAAATGATATTTAGTGAATTGGATAATCAGAAAATACTCATTCGGGAGTATTTGAATAACTTAGACTTAAAACTTGATGAGTATGAGTTTATTGCAACAGCAGGAACACCAACAACAGTCGCTGCAATAAAACATGGCCAAAATTTTCTTGATTATGATAAAAATACTGTTAATGGAACAAGTATTAACCTAGGAGATATTGATATTTGTTTAAAACTATTAAAAAACAAATCAGAAGTGGAACTTAATGAAATATTTGGACCTAATAGAAAAGATTTTATTAAAGTGGGTATTTACATTTATAAAAGCATTTTTGAAATATTAAATAAAAATGAATCAACAGTTTTTGACGATGGCCTAAAAGAAGGTGTTGCTATAAATTATGCTTTAGAGCAAAAGTAGATTAAACTAATAATTTAAGATTCTGCTCTTGTGCAGCATTTGCCTGAGTTGAAACCAGATAACCAATTTGAGTTAAAATATTTGCTTTAGAAAAATCAGTTATTTCTTTTCCGAAATCTATGTCAGTTAGTGAAGAGTTTGCTCTTGCTATGCTAACTTCTGCTGTAATTGAATTTCTTGCACTTGATTCTAATTGATTTTCAGTAGATCCAAAATCAGTTAATGCATCACTAACTTGCGTTGATGCTAAATCAACTCTATCTAATATAGCTCCAATATCTCCTGTACCAAAATCAGTAGTACCAATTAGTGTTGATAATTCGTTTGCTATTTGACCAGTATTTGGAATATCAATACTAAAAGTATCATCTGCAGTAGAAATATCTAAAGTTGTATTAGCACTATCAGGAGTAATTAATTGTTGTCCGCCATATCGTGTAGATTCTGATATGCTTTTGAATTGATCCGATAACTTTATTACCTCTTGCTTGATTGACTCTTTCCCCTCAGCTGAAGTTGTATCTGTGTTTGCTTGTAGCAATTTTTGTTTTATATTTTCTAAAATTTCTTGCTGACTTTGTAGCCCATCTGTTGCTATTCTAGTTAGAGCTATACCTTCATTGAGGTTTTGTAAAGATTGAGATAAATCACTTCTTTGTAATCTAAGAGCATCGCTTATTGCTAAACTTGATGCATCATCAGAGGCTTGATTTATTTTTGAACCAGTACTTATTCTTTCAAGGCTGGAATTTTGTGCGTTATTAACACTATTAATATTTGAATTTAAACTATTAACTTCCATAATGTACCCTTTAGAATATTTTGTATAACTATTATAGAACATTAATTATAAAAGCAACCTAAAAGCTGTAAGTTAGTACTTTGTTAAAGTTTTATTAATCAAAATTTCAGTAGAATAGCCAATTATTTTATTAGGGAGTGACAATATGAAAATGACTGGCGCGAGGATGGTTGTAGAGTGTCTTATTGAAGAACAAACCGAAGTGGTATTTGGATACCCAGGTGGCGCTATTATGAATGTTTATGATGAAATCTATAAACAAAAAAGTTTTCAACATATTTTAAATAGACATGAACAAGCATCTGTACATGCAGCAGATGGGTATGCACGATCAACTGGTAAAGTTGGAGTTGCTATTGTAACTAGTGGCCCAGGGTTTACAAATGCCGTTACTGGACTGGCAACAGCATTTAGTGATTCTATTCCAATAGTTGTCATCAGTGGACAAGTTCCTACTATGCTAATTGGTACTGATGGTTTCCAAGAAATTGATGCAGTTGGTATCAGTAGACCATGTACAAAACATAATTTTCTCATCCAAGATATAAAAGATTTACCAAGAATTATGAAAGAAGCATTTCATATTGCAAGTACAGGAAGACCAGGTCCTGTACATATTGATATTCCAAAAGATATTACGATTCATGAAGGGGAGTTTGAATATCCTAGTGATGTTTTCATTCCAACATACAAACCTACAGTAAAAGGTAATAAAAAACAAGTTAAACGTGCATTGGAAGCAATATCTAGTGCAAAAAAACCTGTTATTTATATTGGTGGAGGAGCAATACTCGCAAATTGTACCCATCATATTCGTGAATTTGTACAAAAAACTGGAATACCAGTTGTTGAAACCCTAATGGCCAGAGGTTCACTAGAGTCTGATAATCCATATTTATTTGGAATGCTGGGAATGCATGGAGAATATGCTGCAAACATGGCTGTTCATGAAGCAGATATCTTAGTTTCGCTGGGTGCTCGTTTTGATGATAGAGTTACAGGAAGATTAGACGTGTTCGCAAGCAATGCAAAGGTTGTGCATATTGATATAGATCCTGCATCAATTGATAAGCTGGTGCAAGCGGACTATCCAATTGTTGGAGACTTAGATAATGTTTTAAAAGACTTCCTAGAAGTCGCTAATGATTTTAACTTTAATGATTACAGTCATTGGGTTGAGAGATTAACAGCGTATAGAAAAAAAGAGCCTTTAAGGTTTGAAGAGGGTGCAAAAGTACTAAAACCTCAATGGGTAATTCAACGAACTGGTGAATTATTAGGTGAAAAAGCAATTGTTTCTACTGATGTTGGGCAACATCAAATGTGGACTGCTCAATTTTTCCCATTTTCTTTTCCTCGTCAATTCATCACAAGTGGTGGTTTAGGAACTATGGGGTTTGGACTACCTGCTGCTCTAGGAGTTGCTCGTGGAAATCCCGACAATATATCGGTTAACTTTACTGGTGATGGTTCTATTTTAATGAATATTCAAGAACTGTTAACTTGTACTGAGTATGGATTGCCTGTAATTAATATTATATTAAATAACAATTATCTTGGAATGGTGAGACAGTGGCAAACACTATTTTATGAAAATAGATTATCAGAAACTGATTTATCAATGCAACCAGACTTTACAAAACTTGCAGAGTCATTTGGGGGTAAAGGATATAAGATTCACACCAAAGAAGAATTTGACGCAGCAGTTAAAGATGCAGTAGCGAGCAAAAAAGTCTGTATGCTTGAAGTAATGATTGATAGAGATGAAGATGTATTGCCAATGGTACCAAATGGTCATGCCTTGAATGAGATGACATTATTAGGAGATGAATAATGAGTGATAGTAGCAATTACTATGATAGCGAAGTAATTAGAAGAGTTGTTTCTATAGTTGTTATAAATGAAAACAGTGTTTTGTCGAGAATTTCGGGTCTTTTTTCAGCTCGAGGATATAATATTGACAGTCTTACGGTTGCTCCAATTCCTGAAAGCAAATACTCAAGAATCACTGTTGTTACAACTGGAAATAAGAGAGTAATTGATCAAATTGTAAAACAACTAAACAAACTTATTCCTGTTTTAAAAGTAAACGAGCATAAGAATGTTATAGAAAAAGATACAGTACTGATTAAACTGCCAGTTGCTAATAATTTAAGCGATATTGATGTGTTAGCTCGTGCTTATAATGGTTGTATTCAAAATGTTACTGAAGAATGCATTATCGTAGCAGCAACAGATTCTCCAAGTAGAATCGCTAATTTTATTAAAGTCATTAAAAATTACAAACCACTTGAAATTGTACGAAGTGGTGTTGTAGCAATGGAACGATAGTTTAAGCATATTATTAAAGGAATTAAGTGAAATTAGAAGAGATTGCTAGAGAATTAGATTTAACTTTAAATAAGGTTAACAACGTTGACATAAGTGGGTTAAATACGCTAACAGATGCAAATCAATCGGAGATTTCATTTCTTGACAATAAAAAATACTTAAAAGATTTGGATAAATGTGATGCCGCAGCTATCTTTATACAGGAAGAGTTTGCGCATCTGGTTCCAAAAAATACTATAGCACTAATCACCGAAGAACCTTATCTAAAACTTGCTTACGCCAGTAAGATATTTGCTCCTGCATTAATTGATGAACAAGGTAATAAACCTGCTCTAGGTAAAAATTCAATAATAATGCCAAATGTCTATTTGGGTAAAAATGTCATAATTGGTGATAATACAACGATTATGGCTGGTTCTTATCTATCAGATAATACTACTATAGGATCAAATACCATTATTTATCCAAATGTTGTAATTTATAGAGACTGCTCAGTGGGTAGCAATTGCATCATTCATGCTGGTACCATTATTGGATGTGATGGTTTTGGGTTTGCTCATACAAAATTGGGTGAGCATATTAAGATTTATCAAAATGGTAATGTGGTTATTGAAGATAATGTTGAAATTGGTTCTAATACTACTGTTGACAGAGCTGTCTTTGGTTCTACTATTATTAAAAACGGATCAAAAATTGACAATCAAGTACAAATTGCTCATAACTGTGTAGTTGGAGAACATTCTATTTTAACTGCTCAAGTTGGTATTTCAGGTTCAACTACTCTTGGACGAAACGTAATTATGGGCGGACAAAGTGCAACTGCTGGACACCTGGAAGTTGCAGCATTTACTACAATTGCAGCACGAGGTGGTGTTACAAAATCTATCACAGAAGCTGGTAAAACTTGGGCAGGTTTTCCACTTTTTGAACATAGACCTTGGCTTAAACTACAAGGTAAAATTGCCAAACTTCTTAAATAAAAGGCTTCGCTATAGTTAAAAAAATAATATCATTAATTTTTACTTTTGTAATTTTCTATTTAGAATTTACTATGTTTGTAAGTGATGAAAAAACTGTTGGTAAAATTGGTTCAATATTTGCTTTGTATTCCCATAATTACTTTGGATATATTTCTTATGTTTACTTATTACTCTTTTTATATCCTATATATAAAATTAACACTACATATAATCATCAAGAAAAGTTGTACTCAAAGCTAACAACTTTAATTGTTCTGTTTCTTTCTCTAATTTTATCCCAATCACTTATTATTCAGGGCAAAATGTCGGGTAGTTTTGGTGATGTCATGGTTTCTTATCTAAACCCGTACATTGGTAATGCTGGTTTGTGGGTAATCGTCCTCGTGGGCTTTATAACTTCTTTTATAGTCCTTTTTGAGAATAAGAAACAAAGTATTATCTTAAATTTTAAAGATTCTATTAGTAGTATCAAATTCAAAAGTGACACTAAAAGTAAAAAAGCCAAACCAAAGAATAAAAGAATTGACAATAAAAATAGAGAAAAAAGACAAGATGAAAAATTTATTGTAAAAGAAATTGGTGACACAGCTGAAATTATCATTGAAGCTCCTCAATCTTTAGCAGAAGAAATTATTATTCAAGAAGAAACATCCACTACAAACGACATTGAATTAGATGAAACACCTAAAGATCACCCCCATTCATTGATTGTTGAAGAGCTAGAAGAAAATAAAAAACTATTAGATGAAATTGAAATCGGTCAAACAGAAAAGCCAAAAGATTTCAAGCTGCCAAGTCCAGATTTTTTTCAAAAGTCTCCAAAAGAAAAAAAGAACAAAATCAATGAAGCATTTATTGATAAAAAAATTGAAGACCTATTGGATAAACTTGCAATGTTTAAGATTGAAGGGGATGTGGTTAGGACTTATTCAGGCCCTGTTGTTACCACCTTTGAATTTAAACCAGCTCCAAATGTTAAAGTATCAAAGATTCTAAACCTTCAAGACGATCTAGCTATGGCTCTAAAAGCTCAAACTATTAGAATTCAAGCTCCAATACCAGGAAAAGATGTAGTGGGTATTGAGGTCCCAAATGAAGATGTGCAAACGATTTATCTGAGAGAATTACTTGAAAGTGATCTGTTTCAAAACTCAAAATCTAGTTTAACTATGATATTAGGGAAAGATATTGTAGGAAAACCATTTATAACAGACTTGAAGAAACTTCCTCATCTTTTAATTGCAGGAACTACTGGAAGTGGAAAATCTGTAGGGATTAACTCAATGATTTTATCTTTGTTGTACAAGAATTCTCCTGATAGCCTTAAGCTTATTATGATTGATCCAAAGATGCTTGAATTCTCGATGTATAATGATATTCCACACTTATTAACTCCTGTCATAACCAAACCACCTGAAGCCATTAACGCACTCAGTAATATGGTTGCTGAAATGGAAAGACGTTATACTTTAATGAGTCAAACAAAAACAAAAAATATTGAAAACTACAATGAGAAATCAAAAAGAGAAGATTTTGATCCTTTCCCTTATATTGTGATAATTATTGATGAGTTAGCTGACCTTATGATGACCAGTGGTAAGGAAGTGGAATTGTCCATTGCAAGACTTGCTCAGATGGCTAGAGCCAGTGGAATACATCTGATAGTTGCAACGCAACGTCCTTCAGTGGATGTAGTTACTGGATTAATTAAGGCAAACTTGCCAAGTCGTGTTAGTTATAAAGTAGGGCAGAAAGTTGACAGTAAAATTATTCTAGATTCTATGGGTGCTGAATCACTTTTAGGTAGAGGTGATATGCTTTTTACGCCTCCAGGTATGTCAGGCTTAGTCCGTGTACACGCTCCTTGGAGTGCAGAAGATGAAATTGAAAGAGTTGTTGATTTCTTAAAAGAGCAACGAGAAGTTGACTATGATTTAAATTTTTTAAAGCAAAAAATTGATTCTGCTTCCAATGGCCAAGCAACATCTTCAGGAGAATTAGGTGATTTGGATCCACTTTATGAAGAAGCAAAAAATATTGTAATAGGTGATCAAAAAAGCTCAATTTCATACTTACAAAGAAAATTACGGATTGGATATAACAGGTCTGCTACTATTGTTGAACAATTAGAGACATCAGGAGTTTTGTCAGCACCAAATATAAAAGGAAATAGAGATATATTAATATAATTTCTTCTTTATGATTATTGTTTAATTTTAAATATGTTAAAATAATAATTATTAAATACAAGGAGTTTATTATGAATACAAGTATCGTAGGAAGACATATAGAATTAACTGAACCAATTAAAGAATAT
>Ga0209826_1000561_pt1 | contig 26321 bp, 16 predicted proteins | sample GOMGulsemesocosm_5_FD_184637 | JGI IMG/M metagenome (GOLD analysis project Ga0209826, IMG submission 184637) | Methane-oxidizing microbial communities from mesocosms in the Gulf of Mexico - GOM15C Gulf of Mexico (SPAdes) (version 2) | ecosystem: Environmental > Aquatic > Marine > Cold seeps... | reverse complement strand
ATTAAGGAACCCAAATGAGTAATGTTTTTAGTTTTACAGGCACTATCGGCAGAGATGCTGAAGTAAGATCAACGCCTAACGGTCAATCGGTACTTAATGTAACCGTTGCCAACAACACTGGCTTTGGCGACAGACAGCAAACACTTTGGGTGAGAGTTGCTTTATGGGGTAAACGCGCCGAAGGATCTTTCCCTAGCTACCTAAAAAAAGGCCAGCAAGTATTTGTTTCAGGTGAATTAACACAAAGTGAATACCAAGCAAATGATGGTACAACACGTACTAGCTTAGAATTAAACGCGAATATTATTGATTTAGTTGGCGGCAAGCGTGCAGACCAAAATGCGCCAGTGCAACAACAACAGCAACAACAGCAACAGCAACAGCAACAGCAAAATTATCAACAACCACAACAAGCGGCACAACAAGCACCGCAGCAAGGTTATGGTGCGAATGATAGCTATGATGACGTGCCTTTTTAAATCTCATATAAAACAAAGTGTAAACCTAACACCTTTTACTTGAACTTTATTTAGCGTAATATCAAATAGTTATATAAAATAATAGCCTTTCATTATTGTAAAGATATGAAAGGCTTTTTTTTGCTTACACAAAATGTTAACATAAAGTTTCTCATAAATATTTTATTGTAACGATAGAAAAAGTTATCAATAATTGTAAACCTAACCGTTATGAAAGTAGAAACAATTTCACATGAATCAGGAGACCTACTACCACTCCTTCTTGATGATGATGATTTACCAATTCCTGCTCCCAATGAATATGTAATGAGCCGTAGATATTTAAGCCACAATACATTAACTAGAAATCTTCGCGAACTATCTGTGTTATACAAATGGCTCCACAGTAATGACATTAACCTCAGTGAGCGACTATCATCTAAATATATTTTTTCTGAAGCTGAAATCAAAGGAAGCTTAGTAGAAGCTTTAAGGCGAGACCAAGAAAGCCAAAGAAAAATTAAAAAAATAGTTATAACTCCAAATACTTTTAATCAGAGGCTTACTACAGTACGAAAATATTTAGGATGGTGTTTTGATGTGGAACTCGGCTGTATGCCCTACACTGACTCTAAATTTGAACAAGTAAGAGAAAATAAAAAAAGAATACTTCACTGGTTAGAGTCAGCATTTATGAATAGCCCCCCAACCAACAAGGGGCTACGTAAGGGGTTAAATAATTTGGAAACGGAATTTCTTCTTTCTATACTTGACCCAAGCGCTACAGCTTCATTTGGTAGAGACCCTGCTGTGCGGTTTAGGAATTATATAATGACTACAATTATGCTGTTTTACGGGCTTAGACCAGGAGAGCTACTTAAACTTAAAGTGGAAGATATAGAAATTGGTGCTCTTTCCTGCATTAGGGTAACTAGAAAACCTCCAGATAAGAATGACACTCGCAAAGCTAACCCTCAAATTAAGCGCAATGGTAGAGTCCTTCCTATAGATAATCCTCTTTTTGCAAAAAATCTTGACTTATATATTACAGAGTGGAGAGATGTCCTAGAAGAGAGGTCAGATCGTAATTCTGAATATCTAATTTTAAGTGATGAAGGAGATCCTCTTTCACAGTCATCAATAACTAATTTTTTTCAACGTTTAAGGAAAAAATATCCTTCTAAGTTACCTTTGCATTTAACAGCAAAATCTTTGAGACATACTTTTTCCTATCAAATGGAAAGGAACCTAAGAGAGGAGGGGATTGGGGAACAAAAACGTAGTGAAATACTTGCTATGTTACGAGGTGATAGCAGCTTGGATTCACAGTTAATTTATATTGCCCAGGAAGTAGAAGAGCAAGCTAGGGCAGCACTAAAAAAATATCAACAGAACTTAATTATTGAGGACGTTCCATGGTAGGCAATGCAGATATTGAAGTAATGGTGGATCAATTTGGCTGGCTTGGAATTCAATCAAACATTATTTCACGAGAAGGGCATTCAGTTGATACTAGTGGTGAAATATGGGTACTGCCTCAAATAACACATCATGCCAAATTGAATTTTGAGGCAATTTCTCCTTTAAATTATAAATGGGCACTCAAAAAGTATGTGCAGGAAAAAATTCAATACACTTCCACCTCAGAAGGTGAACAGGCATTCAACCATGTTAAACAACATATTTTTAATGCCCATCATCAGTTAAGTGAGACAAATGACATATCACAAAATAGCCATGAGTTAATTAAAATATTTGAGAATAGAATATCTGATTATAGGGCTAGGCATATTTTTGATCGGTTATACAGATCTGTAAAATGGTATATTTGGTGTGCCGAAGAATATCCGGAACTAGGCTTTGATGCATCATATGCATTAGAATTAAATTCAATGTCAATTCCTAGAGGACCAAGAGGTGAAGCCGTTAGGATGAACGATCCTAATCATGGGCCATTACATAAATCCTTAGAAGTACCTCTTTTATTAAAGGCATTGAAGGAAGATACAGGCAAAAAATTCTCGCATTTTCAAGAACGAGCAGCTTTAACATTATCTCTAGCTTTTGGGAGAAATGCTGCAAATTTAGTATATTTACAAGAGTCTGACTTCAAAAATATAAGCCCTCCAGGTACACCTCCTTGCTTCATTATTTCTATGCCAAGAATTAAAAAAGGCATGTTAAGCCCTCGTGACGATCTGTTGGACGAATATTTAGATGACAACTTAGTAAAATATATATCTGAATTAATTATAGAAAATAAGAAAAAAACATGCACCTTACAAATAAATAAAAAAAATGTATCAATCGATAAGCCATTATTTATAAAACAACTATCAAATAGTATGGCTATTGAATCTAAACGGTATCAGTTTGCTTTTAATATGTATTCTAGTGATATATTGAAATTATTAAGAGACTTTGTGAAACGACATCGTATTATATCTCCAATCACAAAAAGATTACTATCCATAAGTGTGAGAAGACTTAGGTATACTCTAGCGACAGGCCTAGCTGCAGAAGGAGTAAGTATGCGAGAGCTTGCCCGTATTTTAGACCATTCAGATACTCAACATGTCTTCGTATACTTTGAAATGGCTGGTAGGGTAATTGAACACCTAGATAAAGCTACTGCAAAAAAGTTTTCTTCTTATCTAGGTTTTTTCAAAGGTAAGGTCATTGAAAATGATAAGGCAGCCATTAATGGCTGTAGAGAAGACAAACACTTATCATTTATCAATGAAGATAGCCCATTAGACCAACTAGAAATTGGGATTTGTGGAGAATCAAGTATTTGCCATTTAGACCCGCCCTTCTCTTGCTATCTTTGTCCAAAATTTCAACCTTATCGATACGCTGATCACGAGCATGTACTTGAATGCTTATTACAAAGCAGAGAAGAAAAGCTAGAAAAATATGAACAAAGTCGCTTAGGAATACAATTAGATGAAGTGATATTTTCAGTCGCTCAAGTAATTAAAATATGTAAAGCGGAGACGGAAAATGCCTGATAGACGAACAGCAACACGTAGATCATCCGTTATCCGTTTTATTGACAGCTTGGATCGTGATAGAAAATCAAACCTTCAAAGCTTAATAACAAAAGCTAAAATACTTGCCCTAGAAGGGTTTGAAGAAACAAATTGGGACCAGGATGTTTGGAAAATTACTGGCGGTAGACTTATTAACGTTGGAGGAAAAAACTCAAAAAATGTCTCTTTGAGTTTTCGTTACTCCCCTAAATTAGGTCAAGAGCAACTTACTGGCGACTGGAATAAAGTTGCGAAGTCATTAATGATGTTACGATTCCACAGAAAGCATCAGAATGTGGTTAATCAGCGTGATTTTATAAATATTACTGGATATATTGCTAACTCAGCTATTCAGTTAAAAATTAGTTTATCTAAACTAACCCCCGAAGCTTTAGACTCTGCTTGTAACCTTATTTCCAAGCATTATAGCGCCACTAAAGCCTACAACCTTCATAAGATGATAGCTGAATTTGCAGCTCATTGCGATGCAAATGGCTTATGCCGCATTACTCTTGAATATAGATATGGGGGCCTGAAAAGGCCGCATAGCGTTGGAGGAGTTAATCACAAAAGACTTGATGATCCATCTACACAAAATACATCAAGTGACAAAATAATTGAGCCTTTCGTTTTTAAAGTTATCGGAGAACTATACCTAAATGTTCCACAAAACCATAAATATCGGTTGTATATTTTAGTATTAAGCCTTTTAGCTTTTCTTGGAAGGCGATTCAGTGAAATTGCACTATTGCCATACCAAAGTATTCAAACAGATATTGATGGACATAAATATATAGAGTATTTTCCACGCAAGCAATCTCAAGGTGATACTCAGACGCCAAAACGAAAGCTTTACATACCATCGGAGATTTTGCCGCTTGTACACGATGTCATTCAAGAACTTGATAAAATATGCACTCCAGCCCGAGAAACTGCAGAGGAAATGATTAGAGTTAAAGGTATAGATATTAGATTTCTATCACCTTTTGATAAAAACAAAAAATTTTATGCATCTGATTTAAAAGAGCTTGGATTATCTCCTAGACTTTTATCTGCAAAGGGATGGCTAAGAAAAAATGGGGCTAGTTCCTCTCATTATGACAAACTCACAAAACAGGGGGGAAAGTCCAGCACCCTATCTCAATACACAACTAAAGAAGGGCTTATTAGTTATTGCAGTAAAGATTATTCTGATATCTATACTACTGCTATTCAAATTGATCAACAAAGTAAAAAATATTATCTCAATGACCTATTAATTGTTAAGCACTTGAGTACACCTGGTCCTGGTGATTCACATTCCCACTGGGTTGCCTCTAAGTGCACACACTCCATGCTAACAACATTTTTACGTTACTTTCCAAGTTTAGCAAAAGAATACGCTCATTCGAGTATAAAAGTCGATTTTACTAGCCATCATTTTCGCCACACTCTTAACACCTTATTGGATGAAGGTGGTTTAACAGACCTACTACAAACCGAGTGGTTTGGCCGATCTAATCCCAGAGACACTAAGGCCTATCAACATACAAGCCGTGAAAAACGAGCATTATTGCTTCGAGAAGATATTAAAATGGGCAATGTAGGTGGGCAGCTTGCTGAGCAAATTAAGGTTGTCCCAATAGAGATCCAGGATGCTATTTTGAAGGCTCGTGTTAATGCAGTTCATGATGTAGGTACAGGAATTTGTGTTCACAATTTCATTCAAACTCCCTGCGAACGTCATTTACAATGCTCTGCGGACTGTAAAGATTATGTTTGGGTAAAAGGAGATAAAGGTCGAGAAGACGAACTTAAACGTCAGTATGCACTGACTGTACTTGCGCGTGAAACAACAGAACAACGCCTTAATACTAAAAAGCCAAAAAAGAGTAGTGACTGGTTAGCACATAATGATAAAAAACTAAAAACCTTATCCCAGCAACTTATAGATAACGGAATCATGAATTTTGATCCTAAAGAATATTTAAAGGAGCTAACAGATGACTAAACATTTCAGAAGAATAAGTGAATCTGATATTAATACCATTATTTCTGATTTAGACAGGTGGGCGCTAGGACAATTAGGCTCAAAACTGACTTGGGCTATATTAGAAGAACGTTTTGGTTTTAGCCGGCAATCCTTACAAGCAAAACCTAAAATAAAAGCTGCCTATCATCATGCAAAACAGGCTTTATCAGGCGAGTTAGTTAAATCTAAAGAACAAACTACAAAAGAAAATGAAAGTTTACTTTGTGAATTAGAGCGTTTAAAACTTGAGCTGGAAGAGTATAAGCGCAAAGAGTTATTATGGAAAGTGCGCTGGCAACAGATTGCTTTTCATATTAGACAAAAAGGTATACAAGTTCAGGCTGCCGATAAGAAAATACCAACTGGAGCTGAAAAACCGACAGAACGAGAAACCGCTACAATTTTAAGGCCGTTTGATAAAGAAATACCTCCGTCAGGAAGGGTCTAGGTTAGGCAATATTAGCCATAAAAAAATAAATAAAGGAAAATTTATGCAAGGTGACTGGGTTCGGAAGCCAACTAATGGTACTACTGTTGTTTTTGTACATGGAATTTTATCCAGCGGGGAGTTATGTTGGAAAAATGAAAACGGTACATATTGGCCAGAACTACTAAAAGACGAAGAAGAATTTCAAGAACTCGGTATTTATGTTTACAGCTATCAGACAGGTTTGTTTAGTGGAACGTATAGCTTAAATGATGTTGTTGATGATCTTAAAGAGCGGTTAATTAACCTAGACAACGTAGTAGGCAGCCAAAAGATTGTTTTTGTTTGTCACAGCATGGGGGGAATTGTTGTTCGTAAGCTTTTAGTTGATAGATTAAACGACTTTTTAGATCGAGCTGTTGAAGTTGGACTTTTTCTTGTCGCATCTCCATCGTTAGGATCAAATTCTGCGAATAATAAACTTATTAAAGTATTAGTAAAAGCCTTAGAACATTCTCAAGCTGAAGCACTAAAATTTTCACAACAAAATCAATGGCTGAACGATTTAGATACCAGGTTTAAAAATCTAAAAGAAGATGGTAGGTTGAAGTTGTATGGAAAAGAATTAATTGAAGATAAATTCATAATTCTTAAGAAAATTTTTCGTAATCAAGTTGTTCCAGCATTTTCTGGAGCTAGGTATTTTGGTGAACCTTATAAAGTTCCTGGTTCAGATCACTTTTCCATTGCCAAACCTGAAAACAAGGATGCTATTCAACACCGACAATTACTCGTATTTCTTGAGAAAAATAAACCTCATACAGGGGGGCGAGTTGATGAAACACTAAGGCTACAGCCAATATTAGACTCTAACAATAATCCAACTATATCAGAAGTATCGCCTTTACCAACAGAAATTGAACAGTTACGTATACAGCTTGAGGCCTTACATTTAGATAAGTACGCCAACAAGCTTGAATCCATTAAAGCAATGCGCGGAAAAGGTGACATTGAAGGAGCATGGGGTGCTTTAACAACGGAATTAGCTTCTCTTGCTGATAGTGCAATACCAAAACCTATTCAAGCCAATTATTACTATCATGCGGCTCGCTGGGCACAAGAAGATGGGAAGCCTATTGAGCAATATTGCAAATATTATGAAACAGCATGTCGTCTTGATTCAAAAATAGACGATAGAACCTATAGAGCCTTTGAATTAGCGGCTCAAAAAAGAATTGATGAGGTGATTAAAACCTTATCCCCTCTTGATACAGAATCCATTGTAATCAACTTATTTAAAAGTCTGATTGATTTTGGTCGATTTTCTGAAATTAATGGTTTCGTAGATAAAATTGAAACACCTATAACTGACGAAATACTAAGATTTCAAGCTCTTTGTCAATTGGCATCAGGAAAGCCTGAAGAAGCATGGGAAGTAATTGCCCCCTTGTTTCCTAAAAAAATAGATAGTGCCGTATTCCAGTTAACAGCAGGATACATTAATTTTTGGCAAGCACTGCCAAGTGAGTTTCATAGCCTTGGAACCATATCACCGCATTTCTTTGTAACGGATATACTTTCGCATAAGGACAGTCGAAACCTCAAAATGAGAGATGCTCTAAACCATTTAGAGCAAGCTTTAACATCTGTAAACTCAACATCCTCCAAAGAATTAAAGCAAGGTATTATAGATGCACATCTTGCAGTATGCGTTAACTTGCCTGATAAACATCCTACAGCAATCGATAAAGCTAAAAATTCTCTCATGGAGAACCCTATCGCTCCTTTTCCAATTCTTTGCTTGTTACAGCTAAAAGCTGATTATAACTGGGGCCGTACTGTTGATGTATTATCAGATGCTTGCGAACAACCTTTTCCTGCTATTTGGCAAATCTATATATATGCAGAGCTGCTATTAGATACAAATCATACTGAACAAGCATGGAAGCTATTATTAAAAGTTGAAAATCGCTTTGCAACAGACGATGAAAAGACACAATGGTTAGAACTGGCCATTCGTAGCCTTTCACTACTTGGAAAACTATCAGAATTAGAGCAACGAATCACTGATCTGGATGATTCCGTAGAATTTCGTAGAGTGAAAGCTGGTTACTGGGTGCGATGTGGTAATTCTACTAAAGCTCTAGGCATTGCAAAAGATTTGGTAACATCAACTGGCTCTCGACTTGATTATATTAATCTTGCAAATATTCATCGGCAAGAACGAATGTGGCCGGAATTAACTGTTTCAGCTTCTCAATGTTTAGAGCAATTTGATAATGCTCCTGTTCATATTGCAGATTCACTTGCTCAAGCACTGCTAGCCTTGGATAAACCTAAAGACGCTTTAGGCATTCTTGATAAGTATAAACCAATCTTTGAGCGAGATGAAAAGCTCAATGATTATCACGCTCATAGCATGGCAGTTCATTCAGCTTTAGGTCAGTATCCTGAGGCATTGGAAAAGAGTGACTTGCTTTGGGAAGAAGTCCCTACTGAACAGTTATTAATTCAGCGGGCACAATTGCAAGTAGCAATAGGAGAAAACTCTCGTGCTATAGAAGTTTTAAAAGAGGGGGTAGAACAAGGTTTCAAGACACCTCAAGTGCTAATTATCCTTGCAAATTATTTAGTAATTACTGACCGTGAAGAGGCATTTCAAGTAGTAAAAGATGCCGTTGAGCTTTCTTCTGATGACCCGCAATTGCTGATGGATGCAATGTTGATAGGTTTTAATACTGGTCATAGTGGTTGGGCATCAATACAGATGGCAGTTATACAGCAAAAATTTCCCGATAGCGGTATTTTGCATGAATGTAAATTGCCCAACCTTTTAGAATATTCTAGGGAATATCAGTCCCAAAGCCAAACTAATTGGAACCAGTTTATTGAGGGGCGTATGCCTATACACCTTTGGCTGGATTCTGAGCGAAAATTGTTGGGAGCCGATTTTTATTGGCGGTGGCATTCTAACCATGCGCAACCAATTTTTAAGCAAGTACCGTTACCTATAAGCTACGGCGGCAGACCAATAGAGTCTGTATTAGAGAGCTGGGAAGGACGTTCTTTAACGATGGACTATTCAGCTTGTCTTGTAGCCCACGCTCTCAAACTTTTCCCTCAACTTAATTCTTCATTTGATGAAATTTATGTTCCTCCGAGCCTATTTTCTGTCATTCAGAGTGAAATTCAACAACAAGCTCAGGTTCAATCTGATTTATTTGAGAAAACAGAGCAATTACTACAATGCTGGGATACGCTGTTAATTAAATCATTAAAATTCCCTGCATTGGAAGTAAATGATTACAGTGGTTTGCAAATGGTAGATCGTGTCGAATGGAATTTAGCAATACAAAATAATTTGTGGATTGTAACAGAACAGTTTGCAACTGAACTTTTTGAAACTGGTATTATTCCAGATAGATTGAGAGATCTTCAGGTAACTTATGCGGATATTTTTACTATTTTGAGAAATAGAGGTGAGTTACATTTAGAAGAAAAGCAATTTACTTCACATACCGCTAATTATCAGAAAGTAGAACAGTTAAACAACAATAAAAATTTACTGGTAGATAAAGTCTTTTTAGAATTGTTAATTGAATTAGATGTTTTGGAGGTTTTTTCTCGTATGTTTAACTTGTATTGTATTGATGGAATACATGATCAACTAAAAGCCGATATTGAAAGCTATAGATATAGGCAAAAAAGTGAAAAATGGTTAAAAAATCTTTTGATAGAACTTAACAACATGAGGCGTAAAGGTAAACTTAAATTACTTACATTGTTACGTTCTCCCAAAGAACGAAATAATGGAAATAATCAACCATTAAGCACTGAACTAGAAGAATTACTACTTGGCTCAGAGCAAACAAATTCCCCTGTTTGGGTAGACGATAGATTTCTCAATAGCTATGTTAACGTTTCGGCACAAGCACCGATTGTTGGTGTGCATGATATTTTAGGCGTTCTTCTTTCACGTAACACCAATATAGGAGGTAAATATATTGAGTGCTTTCGTAGCTTGATTCGCAATGGGGTTAGTTGTCGACTACCGCCAGCAGAGTACATCTTAAAAGAATTAAAACAAGCAAAGTGTGATACAAATACTGGTCATTTGATTGAGAATACTCCTTTAGCAAATCTTCGCCAATCAGTATGGCAAGCAATTAGTTCTGAATCTATTCTTGGTGAAGATGCAATTCGCCCTGAACTAATACCAGAAAAAACTGATTTTCTACTTAAATTACACCAATTGGTTGACTCGGTTATGATTGCAATCTGGATTGATGATAAATTTAACAAACAGCAACGCTTCGCTATGGCTGATTGGATTTATCAATATTTCTTACCTCAACAGGGGCGCCCGATCTTATGGGAATCTAATAACAATAACTCTGTACAAGGATTAGCAATAGAGCATTGCTTTAGAATAAGTCTTGCATGGCAATTAATGGCCAAGCCTAATACTATTAATGAATATTATCAATGGCTTTTCCCTCAGATAGAGCCTGCATGGTTAAATAACCAAGCCTTACGTGAAGCAACATTATTGCGTTTTTCTGACTTAATAATTAGTATATTAAATAGTTCTTTAGTGCCTGGAAATGAAGCATTATCAATATCCATTTTCACTGAACCTTTGCGTTGTTTACCAAGTAATATTCTTGATGAATTACTCATTCATCCAAAATTAGAGCCCAAGTTAAAAAAATATTTTACAGGTGGAATTTACTTTGAATCACTCAATTTATCTGTTTCAGAAGATGAATGGCTGAAATTGTCTGAAGCTTGTATTAGTGCAGAGCCAGGTGAATCAGTTACTGAAACAGTGAAAAGTCGAAAGATTACTTTAGAATTTAAATCTAATAATGGCGTAGGTGATAAGGTTTGTGTATCAGGTGAAACTGAAAATGGTAACCCTCATAAGCTTTACATGTTAAACCCTTATGGTCGCCTAGAACATCCCACAGCAAATAAACGTACTGCATGGTTTGATGAAATAATACAAGCAAGGTTACTGGACATAGATAATGTCGATAATTATCGGACAAATTTGGCAAAAGATGATTTTAGTAGAATAGTTGAAGATTTGAAAAATCAGTGCGAGCATTCAGGCGACTTCTTCTTTAGTTATGCTAGTTTCTCTCTTGAGATTACTGATCTATCCTTATATAGTTGGGAACAAATTATTCCCTCTTGTACTGATATATTCTTATCTATTCTTCCAAATGACTATTCAGCCGAGTGGCTTTTTGCTAATAGCAAAGATGATTTTGAGACAAGAAAACGTTTGGCTAGTATCGCTTCTTTACCTTTTGGAGAACCATTTAATCTTTCAGCAATTGTTAAGCAAGCAATTTCTTCCCAGTTGATTTCAGTTGAAAAAATATCAGAATTTATAAATCAATTGGCAATGACGAGCCACAACCCTATCGTTTTACAAAACTTACTGACAATATATCTTCAAATTACTGAAATTGATGGCCAAAAACAAGCCAAAACCCTAATTACAAACCTATTAACTTTAGAATCAAACAATGAGTTTGAACTTTATATTGAATTACTTCACCTGATCTGGAGCCACTTTCAACTCACAAGTGAGTTTAACAAGCACGATTATAAACAACTTGTGACATGGGCATATATTTATGCTGACTGTATGTTGACTAACATGCTAAAACATAATGAATCAGATGACCGGGATTACTGGCCTATTGCTTCAAAAAATATCAAAGAAGCTATAGTCGCTTTGGATGCTAAGAAAAACCCCTTTAATACTTTATCAGATGGTGATGTCGATGTAATGTTACCTTCTTATGCCTCTTGGTGGCGAACTGTGATTGGTGGAACATTAGGGGTTTTAAAGAAAAATATAGATACTTTACAAAATGTCCAGGAAATTATCGCAGATGCACTACGGCCACTTTTAGATGGATGTAGTAAACCTCGACACACAAAGCTCCAGGCACTTGATTTTTTTGAATTAACGGATTACTCCAATAATTTCAAAAATAGTCCAATTAATAACCAAAGTTTTCAAATTGCGATAGAACTTGTAACTCTACTTTCTGATAATAACCAGTCCCAACCTGAATTAATACCTTTACGGTCTTTATTACTGAATATTCTTGAGAAAGAAAACATTACTGCTTTATCAAATTGTTTTTGGGTTTTAGCACGTTTTCCTGTACCTTCCGATATTACAGACATTTTAATAGATGCTATTCAAAATCATACCAAAAAACACTCACTTAGTAATGAAAGTGCTGTGCTGTTTCTAGGAGAAGCTGAATTATTAGGGCGTTTAAATACCGAGAGAGCATTAAGTGTGCGTAAAGACTTTATAGACAAGTTGCTCAAAGAATTAAGCAGTGACTTAACGGTTTGGCATTTTATTCCTGAAATGATTATCAAGCTTTATCGTTTTGATGAAGAAAAACAAAGAATTGATATGTTTATTACTACACTCAAACAAATAGCTGAAATATTACCAAAAAATACAGTTGAATTTCGTGAATTCTCCTCATTTATTCGGAATGTTGAAGCTTATATAAAGCCAGATGATTGGCCAATACTAAGGGGTGTTTTATAAAAAATTTATCTTTATGTGAAAATTGAGGTTGGAGTAAAATTTTAACTCTGTAGTTAAAAAGAAAACACAATGCTATCTCAAGTTTTTTTAACTAAAAAATTAACTCTACCTATGGCTGCGGATTTCCAATGTAGGTTTATTGCACTCAATTTTAATATGTCAGATCAAATTTGAACTGCTACAGTCGTTCGCTTGCGGCTCAATAGCTGGTTCTGATTTTCTACTCATATTCATGTGTAATATTTTGATATGTTGAAACATTATGCAATTCCCTCCATTTCTCCCAAATGTCGTCACCATTGTAATTAGTTCTTGGGCGACCAGCTAATCTATATATTTGGTCGTTGCGGGTAATTATTGTTTTGGTCTCAGGAGCAAAATTCTTTATTGCTGAGCTAACTCTCCTACTTTTACTGACTACATGGCCGACTAAATGACAACTTTGTTGGCCATTAGAAAAAGTCACATCAAAAATTGACCATTCAGTCATTATCATTTCAGGTTCTCTTGTGAACGACTCAGACTCATACAGAGGAGAATACGTTCAATTTGTTAGTTTTTACTTTGCCAATAGGCACAAATACCTATAATGTAAATTTAGGCGCTCTTGATTCTATAAGGCACAGTCCTTTTGGGTTTGCTCTGTACGATATTTTTAATTGATACAACGAGTATAACAAAAAACCAAAATGCAGACTATAGTCCGTCGACTATTGTCTTCGTAAATAGAAGAATTCCTCATTCAGAGGAATATCTATGACAATGACACCAGCCGAAGCATTTGGGACAGTTTTAAAAAATACGAGAAAAGAAAGTGGCTTATCGCAAGAGCAATTAGCCCTTCAAAGTGGTTTAGATCGAACCTTTATTTCACTGCTTGAAAGGGGAAAGAGGCAACCCTCACTTACCTCGATACTTGAGGTTTCAGCATACTTAAACATCTCCGCGAGTGAGTTAGTTAGATTAACCGTGGAGATTTTAAATGATGAAACGGATAAATAAAGTAAGCTAGACGATAGAAAAGCCTTTGGCGCTAACTTCGCCCATAAATAGCTTAAAGAAATCCACTATGTTTTTACCAATTTAAGCTGAGTGTCTAACATTACATTTTGTGTATGTTGAGGCGTAGCATCTTAAATAATAATTAACTGAGAATACTTGAACAAAAGGACTTACTACTTTAAATGGCAATAAAAAAGAACGAACTTTACTCTTCACTTTGGGCGAGCTGCGATGAACTGCGCGGCGGTATGGATGCTTCTCAATACAAAGATTATGTACTGACACTGTTGTTTATGAAGTATGTGTCCGATAAATATGCCAACGACCCTTATGGCATGATTGAGGTGCCAGACGGTGGTTCTTACACTGACCTAACCGCTTTAAAAAATGATAAAGAGATTGGCGATAAAATTAACAAAATTATTGGTAAATTAGCAGAAGTAAATGACCTAAAAGGTGTCATTGACGTTGCTGACTTTAATGATGAAGATAAACTCGGTAAAGGTAAGGATATGGTGGACCGCCTTACCAAGTTGGTGGGTATCTTTCAGGGCTTAGACTTTACAGACAATCGTGTTGAAGGTGATGATTTACTGGGTGATGCTTACGAATACTTAATGCGCCATTTCGCAACAGACTCAGGTAAAAGCAAAGGTCAGTTTTATACCCCTTCTGAAGTTTCTCGTATTCTTGCTAAAGTTGTTGGTATTACGGGTGAAACAAATCAAGATCAAACAGTTTATGATCCTACCTGTGGTTCAGGATCATTATTATTAAAAGCCGCTGATGAAGCGCCGCGTGGTCTGACTATATATGGTCAGGAAATGGATAATGCAACGGCTGCCTTAGCACGCATGAACATGATTTTGCATGATAATGTATCCGCCAAAATTTGGCAGGACAATACTTTAGCCAGCCCACAGTGGAAAGATGCTAACGGCAACCTAAAAACATTTGATTTTTCCGTTGCCAATCCGCCATTTTCGTTTAAATCATGGAGTAGTGGTATTAATCTCACTAATGATGAATTTAAGCGTTTTGAATACGGTGTGCCACCTGATAAAAACGGTGATTTTGCTTTCTTACTGCATATTCTTAAATCACTTAAAAGCACAGGTAAAGGTGCAGTTATTTTGCCGCATGGGGTTTTATTTCGAGGCAATGCCGAAGCGCGTATTCGTGAGAAATTAATTCACCAAGGTTATATCAAAGGCATTATTGGCTTACCTGCTAATCTCTTTTACGGCACAGGCATACCTGCTTGTATTATCGTCATGGATAAAGAGCATGCCAGTGCGCGCAAAGGCATTTTTATGATCGATGCCAGCAAAGGGTTTATTAAGGACGGCAATAAAAATAGGCTACGCAGTCAGGATATTCATAAAGTAGTGGATGTTTTTACCAAACAACTCGAACTCCCACGTTTCAGCCGCATGGTTAGTTTTAGTGAAATTGCCACTAACGACTATAACTTAAATATTCCGCGCTATATTGATTCCAGTGAAGCTGAAGACCTGCATGATTTAAGCGCGCATTTATCAGGCGGTATACCTAATCGTGATATTGATGCACTGGATAGCTATTGGCAAATCTTTCCCAGTATTAGAGCCTCGTTATTCAAAGCTGCTCGTGAAGGCTATAGTGATTCGCTTATTGAGGCGAGTCAGGTCAAAGCCAGCATTCTCAATCACCCTGAATTTAACATTTTTGCAGAAACGTCATTAGCCATTTTTACCCAATGGAAACAAAATACCCAGCTTAAAGACATTACCCAAGGCGATAAACCCAAAGTATTAATAGAGCGTATTTCTGAAAGTTTGTTAAATGATTATGTGGTTGCCGATTTACTCAGTAAATACGACATCTATCAAATCTTAATGAATTACTGGGAAGAAGTGATGCAGGATGATGTTTATGTATTAACGCAAGATGGTTGGGCGGCAGGCAAACAGCTACGTGAATTGGTGGCTAAAAAAGGTGAAAAACTCAAAGAAACGCCCGATCTGGTTATTAATAAAATTAAATACAAAGCAGAACTCATCACGCCGCAGTTAATTATTAATCGTTATTTTCATACTGAACAAGGTGACTGTGATCAAATTCAAATAGCCTTAGAGTGCGCATCACAAGAGCTGGAAAGTTACATAGAAGAACATAATGTGGAAGGTGGCTTGCTGGCAGATGGGCAAACCGATGGGGGGAAAATAAGTAAAGCCAGTATTGCTGCACGATTAAAAACAGCCATTGACCTTGATGAAATTAAAGCTTTAAAGCAGTGTAAAAAACTGATCGAATCTGAAGTGCAAGCGAAGAGAAAACTTAAAGAAGCACAGGAAAAACTGGATAAGCAAGTTGTTACTCAATATCCTAAGTTGACGGAAGAAGACATTAAAACGCTAGTCGTTGATGATAAATGGCTCGCTACCTTAGAAGCGAATATTCAGGCAGAGATTGAACGCGTTACTCAGCAATTAGCTAATCGGGTGAAAACATTGGAGGAGCGCTATGCTGAGCCAATGCCTCAGATTACAGAAGAAGTCAGTGAATTATCGGCTAAAGTGGATGAACATTTGCAACGGATGGGGTTGGTGTGGTGATGGATAATAATACTGTTCCAGAAGGATATAAGTTGACCGATGTTGGGGTAATCCCTGAAGATTGGTGTGTAAAACTGATTGGTGAAGTTTTAAATATACGGCATGGGCGGTCTCAAAAGGAAGTTATTTGTAATGATGGAATATATCCTGTTTTAGGAACGGGAGGGGAAATTGACAGGACAAATACACCTCTTTATTCAAAGCCATCAGTATTAATTGGTCGCAAAGGAACTATCAATAAGCCTAGATTCATTGATACGCCTTTTTGGACGGTTGATACACTTTTCTATTCTGAAATTAGTGCAGAAAATAATGCAAAGTTTATTTTTTATAAATTTTGTTTGATTGATTGGATGTCTTATAACGAAGCATCAGGAGTTCCTAGTTTAAATGCTTCGACTATTGAAAGTGTACTCTTTTCTTTTCCCGTAAATAAGAGTGAACAAAATTCTATAGCCAACGCCTTATCCGATGTCGATGCCTTAATATCCTCATTAGAAAAACTCATCGCAAAAAAACAAGCGATCAAAACCGCCACCATGCAACAACTGCTAACAGGAAAAAAACGCTTGCCAGGTTTTGGTGAAGGAAAAGGCTATAAACAAACAGAGCTGGGTGAGATTCCTGAGGACTGGGAAATTGATAAAATTGGGAATATTCTTTCAATCACTACAGGGGATAAAAATACACAAGATAGAATTTCTGAAGGTAGTTACCCTTTTTTTGTACGCTCTCAAACGGTAGAAAGAATCAATTCATATTCATTTGATGGTGAAGCTGTTCTAACTGCTGGTGATGGTGTTGGCACTGGAAAAATATTTCATTATATTCAAGGAAAATTTGATTTTCATCAACGAGTTTACTTGATGAGTCAGTTTAATGAGCGAATAGATGGCTTTTATTTCTTTAAAATTTTTAGTAATCATTTTTATGAACGCATTATGTCCATGACGGCTAAATCATCTGTTGATTCAGTTAGACGAGAAATGATTTCAGAAATGCTTATTTCTCTTCCCGTGATAGAGGAGCAAAGAGAAATTGCTAAAGTTTTATCTGATATAGATTTGGAGGTTGACGTATTAGAAAGCCGCCTAAGAAAAACCCAACAAATTAAACAAGGCATGATGCAAGAGCTTCTTACAGGAAAAACCCGTCTAGTTGATGTTTGTGCTGAGGCACTGGTATGAGTATTTTAGTCGATAAAGTCCGTATTGCGGGTTTTCGTGGTATTGCCGAACTTGAAATTTCATTGCCTCGTGTTACCGTCTTAATTGGCACAAATAATTCGGGTAAAACCTCTGTAATTAAAGCTCTTCAGTTGGCACTGGGGGATTATTCTCGCTATTTGACAGAAGAAGATTTTTATATTGATAGTGATGAGAATAAGGTAGAGTCTATTTTAGTTGATGTTCGCGTAGTTGCCATAGATTCTGAGGGTAAGCGTCAAGCCTCATTTGATGATGAATGGCTTGAGCAGTTTGGCGATAAGATTCGGTCAGAAGCGAATGGTGAGCAATTTTTAGCACTAAGAACAAAGTGTGAACAAGATAAGATAAAGGGAGGTTTTAATGTTACTCGATTTGCTTTGAATCGTTGGCCTGATTATAAAAACTGGCAAAGTGAAAAAACTATCAGTAAAAATCAGTTGCGTAAAAGATTTGATGCGCTTCCTTTTATTTCAATAGATGCCCAGCGAGATATACACCAAGAATTAAGAGAAAAATCTTCATTTGTCGGGAAGGTGTTGTCTAACGTGGAATATGATAAAGCTGATATTATTAAGCTTGAAGAAATGGTTAAGGCTGTTAATGATAAAGCGGTAGCTAAAAGCGATTCGTTACAAAGTTTAAAAGATCATTTGGAGCAATTGAATCAGTCTTTTCAAGGTTCTGGAGAGGCTGAAATAACGCCTTTTCCGAAAAAAATTAGAGACCTTTCTAAGCAGTTCACTGTTCATTTTGGTGACCAGAAAAATAATTCGTTTTCTATGGAATATCATGGCATGGGAACCCGAAGCTGGGCATCTATGCTAACGGTAAAAGCATTTGTCGAGTTAATGGCAAAAAAGCATCAAGAAGAGGAAAAGCCTTTTTTTCCTATCATTGCAGCTGAAGAACCAGAGGCACATCTGCATCCTAACGCTCAACGAACAATTTATAAACAATTGACTGGCTCTAAAGGTCAAGTAATTATTAGCACACATTCCCCATATCTTGCTGCACTTGCTAGTCAAAGTGAATTACGATCATTATCGATAACAAGTTCTGGTGTTAGTGTTAATCAGCTAAACCCTGATACTGAGATGGAAGATAAACGTAAGTTACAAAGGGAGGTTATTCATTCGAGAGGTGAGTTACTTTTTTCTAAAGCCATCGTTTTGTCTGAAGGTGAAACAGAAGAGCAATCTTTACCGCAGCTATTTAATAAATATTTTGGCGATAATGCGTTTTCAATGGGGATAAATTTTATTGGTGTTAGTGGCTCAGGAGCGAAGTATCGACCATTTTTGAGTTTTGCCCATGATTTTAAAATTCCTGTTTTTGTATTTAGTGACGGCGAAGTAAAGACAATTAAAGAATTAAAAAAGAACTACGAAAAAATATTTGGCGAAACGGATATTAATAACAGTCCGAATATAACCATATTGGATGGAACTGACTTTGAAGGGTATTTATTTTATTCAGGGTTTGAAAAGTCAATAGAAAATGCAATTGTGGAGATTGATGGTAATGACAAAATTAATAAATGGATAAGTTCCCGACAGGGAGCGCCTGAAAGACCACAAAGAACCGATGAGCCACCTTGTAAAACGTGTGAACAGCCAATATTTACATCACCTTTACGAGATTATTCTTCTGCTAATGGACGAAAAAAAGCTATGTTGGAAATATTAGATACTAAAAAACCAATGTATGCTCAAGTAGTAACAGAGCAATTATGTAAATTGGACTCTGATAAGTTACCACCTAAAATAATTGAACTTTTTGAAAAAATTAAACTTGGGGTGGCACTATGATGGCATTATCATCTAACCAGAGAGATATCGTTAATGCACCTATTGGCAGTGCATTACAAGTTTTAGCCTCTGCTGGCTCAGGGAAAACTCGTGTTCTAACTGAACGTATTCGGTTTATTCTTGGGAGCACAAAAAAGGATAGTGTAATTGCTCTGACATTTACTAATAAAGCAGCTGAAGAAATGGCTGAACGTCTTGATGATGTTGATGCTATAGAAGATCGAGCATGGATTGCTACTATTCATTCTGTTGCTCAACGTATATTGGAACAATACGAGCATACCATAGGGCTACCTTCTGAATTACATATTTATGAACGAGATAAGGATAGGATGGAGGTATTCTTGCAATCGTTACGTGATGACAATATTGATATTGATGAGTATCTTAATGTTTCTGATTCAAGAGAAAAACGTACTCGTGAAGGTGTTATGCAGAAATATATGGATATTTTTGCAACGATAAAACGCGAGATACTGAATGAAAGCGAGGTAATTGAAAAATATTCAGATGGTTTGCGACTGTGGAAAATATATCAGGATTATCAGGATGCTCTTCTTGCCAGTGGGGGTATCGATTATGATGATATTTTAAAATATGCTCATAAAATACTTTTGGATCATGAGTGGGTTGCTAATATTTATCGTGCTAAATATAAGCATATTTGTGTGGATGAAGCACAGGATTTAAATAAAATTCAGTATGAGTTTATAAAATTACTGTGTGGAGAATCCATTACCAGCATATTAATGGTAGGTGATCCTAATCAGATGATTTATGGGTTTAATGGCTCTTCATCAGAATATCTTTGTTCTCACTTTATTGATGATTTCACGCCCGTTAGAAAAGAGTTAAAAGAAAACTACCGTAGTAGTAAAGCTATTATTCATGCTGCTAACAAGTTAAAGCCAAATTCTCAGCAAGAAAGTGATTTTGCTTTACAAGGCGTAGTTACCATTGAACCTCATACTAATGAGTTTGCTGAAGCTGATTGGATTGTTAGTCAAATAAAATATCTTTTAGGATTGAAAACACATGATGAAATCGAAGGTGAAATAACTCTGGGCAAGATCGTCGTTATTGCTAGAAATCGATACGTTTTTTCTGCTTTAGAAGATGCTTTAAATATTGCTGAAATACGGTTTTCTTTAAAAAGAGGAGAAAGACAAGTAGAGCCTAGTTCACTGTTTTGTCGGGTATTAGATTACGCTATTCGTGTAAAACTAAACCCTAAAGATTGGGTGGATGGTAAAAAGCTTTGTGCCTTATTGAAGCTTTCTTATCCCTCTGAATGGGGAAATAGTGAAATCTTAAAGAAATGGTCTCAGGATGTTTTAAGTTCACAAATTCTGTTTCCTGAATTACAGTCAGAATTGTTAGAGGCAATAGACCAGTTAGATATTAATAATCCTAATATTAGAAAACTAACTACATTATTTATTGCAAAATTAGAACAGTCTGTTGATAACGAACAATTGGATGAATATGCGCTAGAGCTGGAGATAAGTATCCTTGAGCTAAAAGAGTTTCAACAATATTGGACTCGGTTTAAACAAAAAGGGCTGGGGGATTCGTTGCAGGCATTTAGGAATGCAATGGTACTAGGACAGTTAACTGAAGAGGTTATTAATGATGGGCTAACTTTAAGCACTGTCCACACAATGAAGGGCTTGGAGAAAGATATTGTTTTCTTAATATCTATGTGTGAAGGTGTATTTCCTGATTATAGAGCGAAGACTACTGAGGATATTAATGAAGAACGAAATAGTGCTTTTGTGGCAGTAACAAGAGCTAAACGGTGGCTTTATATTTCATATCCTAAACAGAGGACTATGCCTTGGGGTGATACTCGGGGGCAATCTCCCTCACGTTTTGTTACGGAAATTCAAACGTGATGGTCTATCAATCACTGATTAGTTACGGGTAAATTGACGTGTCAAAGTATAAAGTAGGTGGCTCACAAGGCCTTTATCAATCGGGTTCTAATGATTTGGTTCTAGCGAATAAGTTAGGTCTTACTGATCCAGTTGATATGGATGAGGCAGAGTTAGTTTTATTAGAAAAGCTCTATGAAGATGTATTGCTTAAGCATTTTTCACGGCAGGCTATTCAAGTCTCGGATATTAAAGTCTGGCACCGTAGATGGTTAGGAAATATCTATGATTGGGCGGGTGAAGAGCGGTCAGTTAATATGAGTAAGAGTGGTTTTCAGTTTGCGGCAGCCGCTCAAGTATCTAGGCTATTGCAGGAGTTTGAACAGCAATATCTTAATAAATTTACGCCTTGTACCGAGTTTAGTGAGTCGCAATTAATTGAAGCAATCGCTGTAACCCATATAGAATTTATTTTGGTTCACCCATTTCGAGAAGGTAATGGCAGGTTATCTCGTTTATTAGCGGATGTGATGGCCGTACAAGCAGGCTTTCATCCTTTGGACTATAGCAGTTGGGATCAAGATAAATCAGCCTATATTACTGCTATTCAAGCGGGGCTAAGTATGAACTATCAGCCAATGAAAGTATTAGTGAGCCGTGCGGTAGAGCTCAATTAGCTTGCGAGCATTAAGTGTTTAAATTTATTGTTTTTAGATTTTAAAGTGTCTTCCAAGACTTTGATGGATTGACCTGTTTCAATAGCGGTAGAGCTAGCCACGGCACGAAGAATGCGTGATTTAGATACTTTATTGATGCTTTTAGTTTTGGCTTTCATAGTGATCACTCTACAAAGTAGTTAATTTACTTATTATATAGGGTTAAGCTATCGTTGTATGAGGATTTTATATGTTAATAGTGCTTTTATTGGAGAGTAGTTACAGTGAGTAATGTCGGCCAGCGTGAACGCATAACCCAGAAACGAGTTGTTAGACTGTTTCAGGATGACTTAGGATACGATTATCTTGGTAATTGGGAGTATCGAGAAAATAACCGTAATGTAGAGCCTGAATTATTGACGGCTTGGTTGCGTAAGCAAGGTGTGAACGATACTTTAATTGGTAAGGCACTACGCCAACTGGATACTGAATCTGCTTTAGGTGAAGGTAAAAAACTTTATTATGCTAATAAAGAGGTTTATCGCTTATTACGTTATGGCATAAAAGATAAAGAGGGGGCGGGTTTACAGAATGAAACTGTCTGGTTAATTGACTGGAAACATCCTGAAAATAACGATTTTTCCATTGCAGAAGAAGTTTCCGTTAAAGGTGAAAATAAAAAACGCCCTGATATTGTTCTGTATGTAAATGGTATTGCCTTAGGAGTCATCGAGCTTAAGCGTTCCAGTGTTTCAATTGGTGAAGGCATTAGGCAAAACCTTGATAATCAAAACAAGGGTTTTATCCGTAACTTTTTCACGACTATGCAGTTGGTCATGGCAGGGAATGATACTCAGGGTATTCGCTACGGCACGATTGAAACACCTGAAAAATATTATCTTACCTGGAAAGAAGAGGTAGAAAATCGTTACGATAATCCGCTTGATTTTGATATTAGCCGACTGTGTAATAAATCGAGATTCTTAGAAATGATTCATGATTTTATTGTTTTTGATGCGGGAGTAAAAAAGACCTGCCGCCATAATCAATATTTTGGAGTACAAGCGGCACAGGAGCATGTTCTTAAGCGTGAAGGTGGAATTATCTGGCATACACAAGGGTCAGGTAAAAGCTTAACGATGGTATGGCTGGCAAAGTGGGTACGCGAAAATGTCAGTGATGGACGAGTATTAATTATTACGGATCGATCCGAGCTGGATGAACAAATAGAAAAAGTGTTTAAAGGCGTGGATGAAGCTATTTATCGGACTGAAAGTGGTGCTGATTTGCTGGCGACACTGAATGAAGATGATGAATGGCTGATGTGTTCCTTAGTGCATAAATTTGGTCGCCAAGGAGGGAGTGACGACGATGAATCAACCAAGTCATTTATTGAGGAGTTAAAGGCAAAGCTACCTACAAATTTTAAGCCAAAAGGTGAATTGTTTGTGTTTGTTGATGAATGCCACCGAACCCAGTCAGGTAGGTTGCATGAGGCAATGAAATCCATACTACCAAATGCATTGTTTATTGGTTACACAGGTACGCCGCTGCTAAAGAAAGATAAAAAGAAATCGATAGAAGTCTTTGGTGGGTATATTCATACCTATAAGTTTAATGAAGCGGTCAAGGATGGTGTGGTTCTTGACTTGCGGTATGAAGCGCGGGATATAGATCAGAACCTAACCTCTGAGAAGAAAGTAGATGAGTGGTTTGAGGCTAAAACACGCGGACTGTCTAATCTTGCAAAGATTCAGCTTAAGCAGAAATGGGGCACGATGCAAAAGGTGCTTTCGAGTAAATCGCGGTTAGAGCAGATCGTCAGTGATATTTTGTTGGATATGGAAGTTAAACCACGCCTGATGGATGGTCGAGGTAATGCAATGCTAGTTTGCACCAGCATTTATCAAGCTTGTAAAGTGTACGAGATGTTTTGTAACTCAGGTTTGGCAGGTAAGTGTGCGATTGTCACCAGTTATAAACCTTCTGCTGCGGATATTAAAGGTGAGGAAGCAGGTGAAGGACTTACTGAAAAATTACATCAGTATGGGATATACCGAAAAATGTTGTCTGATTACTTTGAACAGCCAGAAGATAAAGCCGTTAATCTAGTTGAGAAATTTGAAAAAGAAGTAAAACAAAAGTTTATTGATGAGCCAGGACAAATGCGATTACTTATCGTCGTGGATAAGTTATTAACAGGGTTTGATGCGCCGTCAGCGACTTATTTGTATATTGATAAGCAAATGCAAGACCATAGCTTGTTTCAGGCGATTTGCCGCGTTAATCGCTTGGATGGGGATGATAAAGAATACGGATATATTGTTGATTATAAGGACCTGTTTAATCAATTAAAAGACACTATTGACGACTATACGACGGGTGCATTAGACGGTTACGATGCGGATGATGTGGCGGGTTTATTAACAGATCGATTGGAAAAAGCGAAAGAAAAACTAGATCAAGCACTAGAAACCGTGAAAGCCTTATGTGAACCCGTCATGGAGCCGCGCGGTACTGCCGATTATTTGCATTATTTTTGTGCAAAAGATGCATCTGATATAAATGCATTGGCTAACAATGAACCCTTGCGTATCACGCTGTATCAAGCTGTTTCAGCATTAATTAGAGCCTATGGGAACGTAGCGAATGAAATGATTGATGTAGGGTATTCTGAAGCAGAATGTATCGCAATTAAAAAGGACGTTGTTCATTTTGAAAAAGTGCGTGATGAAGTAAAGCTGGCAAGTGGCGATTTGTTGGATATGAAGCGTTATGAGCCTGCGATGCGCCATTTGCTCGATATGTATATTCGCGCTGAAGAAAGCACCCCACTTATTGATTTTGACGAAATGGGCTTGATTGAATTAATTGTTGAAAAAGGCGATGCGGCATTGGAAGCATTACCTGATGGCATTAAGAAAAATCCTGAGTCGATGGCAGAAACCATTGAAAATAATATGCGTAAAACCATTATTGATGAGAACCCAGTTAACCCAAAATATTATGAAAGAATGTCTGAGTTACTGGATGCTTTGATTTTAGAGCGCCGCAAACAGGCTATTACTTACAAGGAATATCTGGAGAAAATTAAGGCACTTGCTAAGCAAGTTATTAAACCAGAAAGTGATAATCCTACTGCATACCCTCAATCTATTAATTCGTCAGCAAAACGAGCGTTGTACGATAACTTGGATCAAAATGAAGTACTTGCTGTAAAAATTGATACCGCTATTCGTTATACCAAGAAAGAAGATTGGGTTGATGATCGTTTTAAAGAACGTGAAGTGGCTAATGCCATTAGGGATGAATCCGCTGGATATGATGTTGATATAGCCGCAGTAATGGAATTAGCAAAGAATCAACAAGAGTACCAATAGCTTGGCAATTATTATGAAAAATACTGACCAAGAAAAAGCGCAGATAGTTGTGCTTGGCATTACTGTTGACGTGGTTCGCAAAGATATTAAAAACCTTCACTTAGGGGTTTATCCGCCCGAAGGGCATGTGCGCGTTGCTGTGCCTTGGCATGTGACGGATGAAAGGGTGAGATTGGCGGTTATTTCTAAGTTAGCTTGGATTAGAAAGCAGCAGGCTGATTTTAAGCAACAGCCCCGTCAATCTGAACGTGAGATGGTAACGGGTGAAAGTCATTATTTTATGGGTAAGCGATACTTGTTAGAAGTGATTGAGCGCCCTGGAAAGCACCAGCTTGAACTTAAAGGGAATCATAAATTTCTACTTTATGTAAAGCCTGATACGAGTATTGAGAATCGGCAGTTAGTTTTGAATGAATGGTATCGTGAGCAGCTAAAAGAGCGTATCCCCGATTTATTAAGTAACTGGCAAGAAAAAATAGGGGTTGTTAGTCAGGATTGGGGTGTTAAAAAGATGAAAACTAAATGGGGTAGCTGTAACATTGCCGCTAAACGCATTTGGTTGAATCTGGAGTTAGCAAAAAAGCCCCCTGAATGCCTAGAATATATTTTAGTTCACGAATTAATCCATTTGTTAGAGCGACATCATAATGATCGTTTTAGGGCTCACATGGATCATTTTATGCCAAACTGGAGGCTATACCGTGATATGTTGACCTCCTCTCCATTGGGGCATGAGGCTTGGAAATATTGATTTTTTTGAGAAAAATAACTTCAATTAAAAACTAAAAGCCTCTAAATTTTAACAGAATGGTAGGTAGCTTTATTGGTCATAAGTAATGGCTAGTTGTTTATATAAGGGAGGCATCAGGAAAAAAGTGTTAACCATTCTTTCTTAACAAAAATAAAAATAGAAGTGATGTTTTATGCGATTAAAGTGAGGGAAAATATAGGATAACATTACAAAAATAAAATATCTTTCAGGAAAGTACAATATAAGTCTTTACAAATCATATAGATAGATGTATAATTTTAATTATGGATAGGGGTTTATGCGAACTTCCTTTCTAGGAGATACCTAAGACATATTATGTAAATATTATCAATAAGCTCATATTATATATGAGCTTTTTTGACTTACACTCTATTAACCATAAGTTTTAAGAGCTGTTCTGACACAATTTTTTCCATCGCATTTCGCCATATAAACACCATCATCTGTTGTTACCCTCAACTCAGCGACTTGTTTACGGGTGACTTCAGTAATATATACACATTC
>Ga0209826_1000560_pt1 | contig 26323 bp, 21 predicted proteins | sample GOMGulsemesocosm_5_FD_184637 | JGI IMG/M metagenome (GOLD analysis project Ga0209826, IMG submission 184637) | Methane-oxidizing microbial communities from mesocosms in the Gulf of Mexico - GOM15C Gulf of Mexico (SPAdes) (version 2) | ecosystem: Environmental > Aquatic > Marine > Cold seeps... | reverse complement strand
GCATGACTGACGAATATGAGATTGGTTTCTTTTTGAAACGATCCAGGGTTTGTGAGCATGCATTAGGTAATAGCGCATTCCACCGTGATCGCTACGGGGTAACTCAGGGTTATTAAGACTATTTGAAAGTAGGAAAGTGCGCTGATACGCCTTCCTTGCAGTCCTTTAGTAACCTCCTCTGTGGTTCCTCCGGCTTTTTCCATCGAAAACGTCGAAGCCATGATGAGCAAACAGTACCAGCAGCTGCTCAACCCGATGAGCGTGTGTTCAGCTGAGGGCTCTGGGACTACCGTGAAGAAGGCAGTGGAAGAATTTATTGATTGTACCGGGGCGGATGATCTAATGCTGGTCTGTTCTATTTTTGATCACGAGAAGCGCGTTCGATCTTTTCAAATGGTCGCTGAAATGATGGGGCGTAAGCCTGACAACGACAAAGAATTAGATGAATAGACCACACACATAAAAATAAGGAAGCTAATATGCAACGAAGCGATGCCGCGAAATGGTTGGCTTTAGTGATGGAAGAGATCATTGAGCCAGAACGAAAAATCATTGATACCCATCATCACCTGTGGACGGTACCAACGCCGTGGGGCCGTTACGAGTTGGCTGATCTGTGGGCTGATACCCAATCCGGGTCGGGTGGTCATCACCATATTGAGAAGACGGTGTTCATCGACTGCCACTCTAACTACCGGCAAGAGGGGGAGATAGCATTGCGCCCCGTCGGTGAGACTGAGTATGTGGTGCAAGTGGCTGAAGCAAGTAGGGCCGACGCTGACAAACCCACCATTGCTGCTATCGTGAGTCACGCTGATATGGCGCTGGGGGAGGCCGTAGAGGAGGTCTTGCTGGCTCATGAAGAAGCGGGCCAAGGGTTGTTCAAAGGTATTCGTCATATGGGCCCTGTCGATACCACGGGTACCTTATCTAATCCTGGCGGTACCGGACCCTGTCCTTATTCAGGAGAGGACTTCAAGGTAGGTGTTCGTACCCTTGGGCGCATGGGTTATAGCTTTGATGCTTGGCACTTCTTCCTGCAGAATCCGGACTTTCTTGAGTTGGCGCGTGCGGTCCCCGAGACCACAATGGTGCTGAACCATTTCGGCTCTCCGCTTGGAGTGGGTGCCTATGCTGGCAAGCAAGATGAAATTTTTGCTCAATGGCAGCGCGATATCAAACGGCTAGCTGATTGTCCTAACGTCGTCGCCAAATTGGGCGGGTTAGCCATGATCGACAATGGCTTCGGCTGGCACGCCCGTGACCTGCCGCCGAGTTCCGACGAATTTTGCGAGGCGCAGCGGCGATATTATTTACACGCCATCGAATGCTTCGGGCCTGAACGCTGCATGTTTGAAAGTAATTTTCCGGTAGATAAGGAATCTATCAGCTATCACGTGATGTGGAATGGTATGAAGAAAATAGTGATGGACTTCTCAGAGGATGAGAAACACGCCATGTTTTATGGCACGGCTGCGAAGGTCTATAGAATATAAACGAAGCTATTTGATATTCAGTGTTCGCGAATTTTCTAAAACTACTAACCCCCTGGAAATTGTAAAATGAATAATCTGGACTTCGACAATCTTGAACTCGACGGTTCAATAGACGATATGATCGCAACAATGAGTGCTCCGGGTACTGATTTTGCAGTTACAAACAAAGAAATAGAGGGGGTAAGCTACCAAGTATTTGAAAAACGTGAGTCCAGTTTGCGTGGCGTTTACGCTTCTTGCTCTATGCACGGCGCAGCGGATTTTATGGTTTATGAAGGCGAACGCTATTCGTTTGCTGAAGGAATTCAGGAAGCCTGGAATCTTGCTGCCATGTTGAAGAAAAAATACAATGTTAAGAAAGGCGATCGCATAGCGCTCATTATGCGGAACTACCCTGAGTGGTGTATCAGTTATATTGCTGCAACGGCGATGGGCGCTGTTGTCGTCCCGATGAATGGTTGGTGGACCACCGAAGAACTGAATTTCGCTTTAGATGATTGCGGTGCAAACATCGTGATTGCCGACAGAGAACGGGTCGAGCGGTTGAAGCCGCTCATCAACAAAAACACTTTGCACGTCATCGCGGTCCGCTGCGAAGGCGACCAACCAGATGGCGTCAGCCACTACAAAGAAATCATGGCCGATTTCAAAGATCAACCAGAGCCCGACGAGGAAATTGACGAGCTCGATGACGCGATGATCCTCTATACCTCTGGCACAACCGGGCACCCGAAAGGTGCGGTATCAACACATCTTGCTATTTTGAGCGTCATCAAGACCTGGACTCTTATCACCATTGCCGATGCTAGCGTTCGAGCACAAGAGAACGAAAAACAGGGTATGGCGTCAGAGGCAACCCCACCTCAACCGGCCACGCTTGTAGCCGTCCCACTGTTTCACGTTACCGGTTGTAACGCTGTCTTTCTAATTTCGTTGCTCGTAGGGCGCAAACTCGTTTTGATGCACAAATGGGATCCAACCCGTGCTTTGCAACTTATACAAGATGAAAAAGTTACTGGTTTTACCGGTGTTCCAACTATGTCTTGGGAAATCGTAAGCCACCCTGGTGGCGATAATTACGATATATCGTCCTTAGTCTCACTAGGCTCAGGCGGTGCTCCACGGCCACCGGAGCAAGTTCGTTTAATGACACAGAAGTTTCCCAAATTTGTTCCTGCAAACGGCTATGGATTGACAGAAACCAATGGGATGGGCGCGATAAATAGCGGAACCAATTACTCTATCAAACCTGGTAGTACAGGAAAACCGACATACCCTATCGTTGAAATGAAGATTATTAATGAATCAGGTGAAGAGCAACGTCAAGGTGACCGTGGTGAAATACTAATTAGGAGCGCCTCCAACATCCGTGGCTATTGGAATCAGCCCGAAAGGACCAGTGAGAATTTTGTCAACGGTTGGTTTCACACCGGCGATGTCGGCATGATGGATGAAGATGGGTTTTTATGGATCGTTGATAGACTGAAAGAAATCGTCATTCGCGGCGGCGAAAACATCTCTGTCACTGAAGTTGAACAAATCATCCATCAACACTCGAGCGTTATGGAAGTCGCCTGTTACGGTGTTCCTGATGAACGCCTGGGAGAAGCCTTATCTGCAAGTATTATGCTGGTACCTGGGACAAGTTTGAACGAAGAAGAGCTTCGCGAGCATATCGCGGCACATCTGGCGGTCTTTAAAATTCCCACCTATATTGCGATTCAGAATGAGCAGCTTGAAAGAGGGGCGACCGATAAGATCTTTAAGCGGGGTCTTCGCGAGAAAACAATAGCTCGTTTGGGTCTTTAAAACGCTTTTTTGGCTTTATTCTCTCTACAATGAAGTAAATTTTGATACAAAATATTCAATTACCCTGGAGCTACTAAATGACCTTTGAAGCACTTCTTTATGAGATAGAAGACAATGTCCTGACTATTACCTTTAACCGACCCGAGGCGATGAACGCTTTTAACGGTCCCATGTTTGATGAACTATTTACCGCACTAGATATGGCCGACGCAGATGATGAGGTTAAAGCAATCATCATCACTGGTGCGGGCCGCGCGTTTTGCGCAGGCGCAGATCTTTCCCAAGGTGACAAAACCTGGGAAGGGCACGAGGGACGCCTCGAAGAAACCCAAAAAGGCGATGGTGGTGGTGAAATTACACGCCGCATCTACGCATGTTTAAAACCCGTGATTGTCGCTTTCAATGGTGCTGCCGTTGGTATGGGCATGACGATCACCCTTGCTGCTGATTTCAGGCTGGCCGTAAAAAATGCCAAGATGGGTTTTGTATTCGCAGCTCGAGGGATCGTGCCAGAAGGTTGCTCGTCTTGGTTCTTGCCAAGACTAGTAGGCATCAGTAAAGCCTTGGAATGGTGTTATTCAGGAAAAGTGTTCAGGTCAGAGGAAGCATTAGAGGCGGGTTTACTTCGCAGTCTCCACGAACCTGAAGACCTAATGCCAGCAGCAAACAAACTTGCTCACGAAATGGTCGACACTAGCTCCTCTATCTCAGTGACCCTGACACGACACATGATGTGGAAAATGCTCGGCGCATCAGACCCCATTGAAGCACACAGAATCGATACCGCCGGTATTAACGCAACCGGAACCTCAGCCGACGCCAGCGAAGGGATAAACTCCTTCCTAGAAAAACGCGCCCCAGCATTCCCTGGAAAAGTCAGCAAGGACTTACCGGAATTCTTTCCATGGTGGGATAAGCCCGTGTTCTGATCTAACTCAATTTTGGGTATAGGCAAAACAAACGCCCCATTCACATCCAACATACCCTAGAATGCAGACTGCTGGCTATCGCTTATCTGCCGCCAGACTTTGTACATTATGTTGGCTTTGAGGAAATACCTGAAGCTGAAACGGCCTGATACTGACTAATCCGGCATGATAATAATCCCACTCAATCGCGACAGTGCAGCGATTGGGAAAAAACGAAATTCATTTTTGGACACACTATGAAAACTAAAATTACAGAACTTTTTAATATCGAACATCCCGTTATTCAAGGCGGTATGCACTACGTGGGTTTTGCGGAGATGGCAGCGGCCGTTTCCAATGCGGGCGGCTTGGGCATTATCACGGGCTTGACGCAAAAAACTCCTGAGGACCTGGCCAAAGAGATTGCCCGCTGCAAAGAAATGACCGACAAACCTTTCGGCGTCAACCTCACCTTCTTACCCGCGTTTACCGCACCCGATTACCCCGGCTATGTGAAAGCCATCATCGAAGGCGGCGTAAAAATTGTGGAAACCGCTGGCCGCAGCCCTGAAGCTTATATGCCCTATTTTAAGGAAGCTGGCATCAAGGTTATTCACAAATGCACATCGGTACGCCATGCATTAAAAGCGGAAAAAATTGGCTGTGATGCCGTCAGTGTCGACGGATTCGAATGTGGCGGTCACCCAGGGGAAGATGATATTCCCAATATGATCCTGTTGCCACGTGCGGCCGAAGAACTGTCTATTCCCTTTGTTGCATCCGGAGGCATAGGCAATGCGCAACAACTGGTCGCGGCTCTGGCACTGGGTGCCGAAGGGATCAATATGGGTACTCGCTTTATCGCGACCAAAGAGGCGCCGGTTCACGAAAATGTAAAGCAGGCCATTGTGCAAGCATCAGAGCTGGATACTCGTTTAGTAATGCGTGGCCTTAAAAACACGGAGCGTGTTTTAACTAATAGTGCGGTGGAGCGTTTGATAGCAAAAGAAGCAGCCTTGGGTGATAAGCTGCAATTTTCGGATATTCAGGAAGAGGTTGTCGGTGTCTATCCGAAAATTATGAAAGACGGTGACATGGATATTGGCGCTTGGTCCTGTGGCATGGTAGCCGGGTTAATTTCCGATGTACCCAGCTGTAAAGACTTGGTCGAACGCATTGTCAACGACGCGGAAGACATTATCCGCAATCGCCTGGCGGCATTTACTTTGTAAAGTCCCTTCGCACCTTAAACAATGAATACGGGTATTTTTATCGGAGCCATAAGGCTTCGATAACCAGAAACATATTGAGACCGACGGATGATTAAACTAACACAGCAAGACCACATTCATATTCTCGCGATGGACAGCGCGCAAGGCAACGCCTTCGATTTGGATCTTGTCACGGCATTGCATAAATCTCTGGACACCGTCGAGGCCGCAGCCGATGGCCCAGCAGCGTTAGTTATTACCGGCTCTGGCAAGGCTTTTTCTGCTGGCTTAAACGTAGAGGCCATCATGGCTTACCAACCAGAACAGATGAACACTTTTGGTCTCGAAATTAAAAGATTGTATGGTCGCCTGCTCAATTTTCCCGTGCCTACAATAGCCGCCATCAACGGCCATGCTTTTGCTGCGGGTGCGTTTCTGGCGTTGGCCTGCGACTACCGTATTATGCGCGAAGACAAGGGCTGGTTTTGTATCAGTGAAGTCGACGTAGGCGTACCCATTAACCCAGAGGTAATGGCAATAGCGCAGGCAAAATTAACCCCGTCGGTATTGCGTGACGCCGTGCTAATGGGTAAGCGATTCGGCGGTCCGGAGTGTGTAGATCTGTCTATTGCTGATGCAGCTTGTAGTGAGGACAGCTTACTAACATCCGCGGTAGAGCTAATAACAGCGCTATCTACCAAGGAGCGGACGATCTTCACGACTTTAAAATCAACACTTTATGCGAGCTATGCTACAGCGCTGGGTGCGACAGAAAATATCGTCAAAGCAAAAGCCGGTGGCCTGCAGATATAATCTCGCAGTGATGTAACTCGAACAGTGAGAAGAACCATGAATGACACGATTTCCTACCAGCTAGAAAACGGCATTGCCACTGTCACCTTGACTCGCCCCGAGAAAATGAACGCGCTCAACCAAGATTTATTTGAAGCACTCATTGCTACCGGGGAAGCCATCAAAGCCGATAACAGCGTAAAGGTGGTAATTTTGCACGGCGCGGGCAAAGCCTTCTGTGCAGGATTGGATATGGAGTTGATGATGACCGTCGGTGAGACGAATCTGGACGAACGCACACACGGCTTAAGCAATATATTTCAACAGGTCGCCTGGATTTGGCATGAAGTGCCCGTCCCTGTCATCGCGGCTGTTCACGGTACCTGTTTCGGCGGTGGCCTGCAGATTATGACGGGTGCTGATATACGCTATATTCACCCTGACACCAAGCTCAGCATAATGGAAATGAAGTGGGGAATCGTGCCGGACATGGCGGGCACGCAACTGTGGAGCACATATGTCCGTGAAGATATTATTCGTGAACTGACCTATACCGCTCGCGTATTCACTGGCCTTGAGGCGGGCGAATACGGTTTTGCCACCCGTGTCTGCGAAGACCCGCTCGCCGTTGCTCAAGCTACCGCAAAACAAATTGTCAATAAGAGCCCCCATGCTATCCGCGCTGCCAAGCGCCTTATCAACAACCAGCGCCAGCCCGATTTTGCTGCCGGTTTAATGGCAGAGTCTGTAGAGCAAACTGCGCTGATGAAAACACCGAATCAAATCGAAGCGGTGATGGCAAATTTTGAGAAGCGAACGCCGAAATTTTCCGATCCGACATAGATTCTCATAGCGTGCCTATATTTGATGGCAGGTTTTGTAAAAATGACAAGACAAACGGTAAATTGGACATATATCCATCGTGTAATCGGCGGGATAGTAAACCCTGGTTTTCAAGAAAGTTAGTGTTTGCAACTTAATCGTTGCGTTGTATGTTTCCCCTCTTAGGAGGGGTTTTTTATATAGGGATCTTAGATGAATATACATTGGCAAAAGATATCAGCTGTCGTATTGGTAACGATTCTGGGATTCATTCCCGCTGCCTATGCGGCTCCACTTACCGCCGAAGAAGCGGACGAAATCGCCGTCGAAGCGTATATTTACGCGTATCCAATGATACTCTTGGATACCACGCGTGAGATGGCAACGAACGTTGCCCGGCCTAATGGCCGCGGCTATGGTCCGATAAATCAATGGGGTCACAATAGAACGTTCCCGGACGCCTCCTTCATTGAGGTTCCACGCCCGAATGTCGATACGCTGTATTCACCTCTATGGTTCGATGTTGCCGAGGAGCCCCTGGTCATCCATGTTCCGGACAGTGGTGGACGATACTATCTGCTGCAAATGGTGGATGCGTGGACAGATACCTTCGCCAGCCCTGGGAAACGCACTACGGGCACAGGTCCGCAGACTTATGCGCTCGTAGGCCCGGACTGGGAAGGAACATTGCCGCAAGACGTGGAAGTAATACGTAGTCCGACCAATACAGGATTTATTGGTGGGCGCACCCAAACGAACGGCAAGAAGGATTATGAGAACGTTCACGCCTTTATGGATGGCTTTGTTTCCGTGCCATTGAGCGGCTGGAATGCGGATTTCGTGTGGCCAGATTCGAAAACGAATCCGAACGTAAAACGAGGCAGGTCTGTTCAAAAGGTAGCAACGATGGATGGTGCTACATACTTCACCCGATTTGCTGAACTCCTCAGAGACAACCCGCCCCATAGCAATGACTTTAACATCCTGGCGCGTATGCGGCGTATTGGCCTGGAACCCGGAAAATCTTTCCGACTGCCTGATCAGTCTCCCATCGTCCAGGACGCACTAGAAAAAGCGCCAAGCATCGCCACTCCCATCATCCAGGATGCCTACCCGAAAGTGGGGAGCATCGTCAACAACTGGCAAATCAGATCGGGCCAGGGCGGCACCTATGGTGCAGTCTACCTGCTACGTGCCGCGATTGCTTGGGGCGGACTTATGGCCAACGTCGCTGAAGATGCGGCCTACCCGAAGGCGTATACAGATGCCAACGGCGAACCGCTCACCTCGGACAGGAAATATGTAATGCGTTTTGAAAAAGACGAATTCCCACCGGTCCGGGCCTTCTGGTCGCTCACGATGTACAACGCCAAGAATCTATTTGCCGATAATCCGCTGGACCGCTATGCCGTTGGCGACCGAGATGAACTCAATTACGGCGATGATGGCTCACTAACCATTTATATACAGCGAGAGTCTCCGGGAAAAGGTAAGGAACGCAACTGGCTGCCAACCCCGAAGGATCGTGTGTTTTCCTTAGCCCTACGACTCTACTGGCCAGAGCCTGAAGTGCTAAGAGACCCCTGGAGCCCGCCGGCAGTAGAGCGAGTTGAGTGAACTTCAGCCTAAAACTGGATTTAGGAAAAATATGTTATTGTATAGCCAGGAACAGTCGAAGCACATACTGAGTTGCGTGACGTTTACGACGCTCGTGTTGTTGAGTGTGTTCACGAGTGCAACGGCGGAAAGTACGACCGTTACAACCAGCGAAGTGCGGGCAGAACGCCTTGGGAACGGCCCCCTCGTCGATGCGTCGTCGCACCCCAGTATCGGTGAGAACATCCAGGGGCCGTCATTGATTCGTGTTCCGGATTGGATCGAAAATCCGCTGGGTCGTTATTACCTTTATTTTGCGGACCACAAAGGCCAGTACATCCGCATGGCCTACGCGGATGAACTGCTTGGCCCTTGGAAAGTTCATGTACCCGGCACACTTCGCCTGGAAGAATCCCAATTCCTTACGGAACCACCAGAAGTAAACGTGTTACAAGCGATGGTTATTCGCGCACGTGGGAAAATGCTCGGCATCAAGCATGACATTCTTGCGACGACCACTACGCCACATATCGCGTCACCCGATGTGCATGTTGACGAGAAGAACCAGCGCATCATCATGTACTACCACGGCCTCGAATCACTGGGAAAGCAACTCACGAGAGTTGCAAGCTCTACCGATGGTATTCGCTTCGAGGCGCGGCAGGAGGTTCTGGGGCGATCTTACATGCGAACATTTCAACATGATGGGATGACCTATGCCATGGCGCAGCCGGGACAATTCTATCGCTCCAAAGACCGCCTCGGTAGTTTTGAAAAGGGCCCGTTGCTTTTCAGCACAAACATGCGACATGGTGCGCTGTTGAAACGCGATACAAGGCTCTACGTTTTTTGGACACAAGTCGGCGATGCACCTGAGCGAATACTTGTAAGCACGATTGATCTAAATAAGAACTGGTCAGACTGGTCACCCAGTGAGCCTGTGGAAGTGCTTCGCCCCGAACGGGCATGGGAAGGCGCGGATGCTCCCGTGGAGCCCTCCACGCGTAGCGTGGCTTACGGAAAGGTCAATCAGCTCCGAGATCCGGCCATTTTCGTAGAAGGGGATCGAAGCTATCTTCTCTACGCGGTAGCGGGAGAAAGTGGTATCGCGATTGCCAAATTAACGATTACAAAAAAAACGATCACAAAATAAACGTGCGATCTTTTAAAAAGAGAAATCAAACTATGTCAGATCCCTACCTCTACTCCGTCGTCAACCACGTCGCCACCTTTAGTATTAACGATGCGCCCTACAACCTCATGAGCCTCGCTTACATCGATCGTCTGGAGGAACAGTTACCCGAAGTGTTAGCGGATGACAGTATTAGGGCCCTGGTCTTCACGGGAAATGACCTCGATAATTTCTCCGCGGGTATGAACCTTAAGCAGATTCCCGAAGGCATCAAGCGGGCCGGTAGCCATGAGGCCTTCTTCGGCCAACGCCACCGGGTGTTGGGTATGATTGAAAGCGGTGGTAAACCTACCATCGCGACGCTGTTCGGATTCTGCCTGGGCGGCGGGCTAGAGCTACCCCTTGCCTGTCATTTCCGCCTGGCAGCCGACGCCGGTGCTCAGATTGGTTTGCCCGAGATGGATCTTGGCACTGTGCCTGCCTGGGGTGGTTCGGCGCGCCTGCCGCGCACGGTTGGTCGAGCCTACGCCCTGGATATGATCCTGCGGGGTCGCAAGATAGACGCCGCTGAAGCTTACCGCATGGGTCTTGTCACCGAGCTTGTGGGGCTGGAACAACTGAAGGATCGAGCCCAGACGCTGGGTGAAGAGCTGGCTTCGCAGCCGCGCCTGGCGGTCAAAGCCATGCTGGATAACCTCGTCGGTTTTGAGACCAAGTCCCTGGATGAATCGATGAATGATGAAATGCGTGCGGCCATCTCAACTAGCAACACAGCGGATTCGAAAGAGGGCATGATGGCCTTTATGGAGAAGCGCAAGCCCCTGTTCAATCAGTCATAACGCTCTAGCGCAGACCCTATTAAATGAAGACCGCTATAACAGCCCTTTAGATATTGTGCTTAACCCTAATGAAGGATACTAAAAATGACATTACACAGAATTAGCGCCTTATTAATATTCACTTTCTGCTTATCCATAAGCGCAGCCGCTCAAAGTGACTCTAGCCAGACCGAAGAAGAGGTAATGGGGGTTCTGGATGCTTTTATGGCGTCTTTTAGTGCGAGTGATCCAGAAGCCCATACCGCCACCTATCACTTTCCTCATTTCCGATTGGCGCAGGGCAATATGGCAAGCTGGCAAACACAAGAAGATGCGATTAACGTTCACAAATTCTTATTTAAGAAATTGCCCAGTACGGGATGGCATAGGTCTGAATGGATAGAGCGTGAAATTATTAGTATCAACGATTCTAAAGCACATGTTGCCACGCGATTTAGACGCCTTCGTGAAGACGGCTCTGAAATTGTCGTTGCTGAATCTCTTTACGTTCTCACCAAAGTCAACGGTCGTTGGGGAATTAAGCTGCGATCGAGCTATTTGTAACACAATGTGTTTTTCTGCAAGGGGTTTTTAATCCCTCTCAAATGAAATAAATCATGCGCAAAAACCCGCAACTATTACCAAGGTCACACGGTCACAACATGCCAGCAAACGAAGAACAGTCCAATCAACTCATCACTCATGTAGAGACAAACTTAGGCAAAATATGCATTCGCCGATCTGGCGAGGGTACCCCGATGATATTTTGGCCAAGTTTGATGATGGACGGGACCATGTGGGATGCGCAAGCCAAGCACTTTAGCGATCGCTACACGGTCGTTTGTATTGACTCACCCGGGCATGGTCAAAGCCAGCCCTTGACGAGTACGTTTACCATGGAAGATTGCGCGCGTTGCTTAAAAACAATCATGGACACGTTACATTTCGAAAAAGCGATCCTCGTTGGAAACTCTTGGGGGGGAATGTTGGGCGGCGTGTTTGCCGCGCTTTATCCAGAAAAGACCATCGCCATCGTATTGATGAATTGCACGGGTTCAAGCGCACCCTTACTGCAAAAAATAGAATATACACTGATGACTTCTATTGTCGGCTTCTTTAATCGTTTACCCAACTATTTTATTCGGAGAGGCGTCAAGGCATTTGCAGGAAAAACAACTGAATATCATCGACCTGAAGTGGTGCGTGCAATTCAGGCTAGCATCGAGGCGGTGAATACGAAATCCGTTCGTTGGGCCATAAAAAGTATTGTCCCCCTTCGTAAAGACCAACATGCATTATTGGCGTCAATCGCCTGTCCATCGCTCATTGTGGCGGGTGAAGAAGACCGAACCTTCCCCGTGACAGAAACTGAAAAGATGGCGGCCGCCATCCCAAACAGTTGGTTTGTTGTCTTGTCAGAAGTAGGTCACCTCGCCGCCTTAGAGCACCCTAAACTGACAAATACACTCATCGATTCCTTTCTGTCTGACGCGGCGATTGCAACGGAAAATTAGAGACTAGCCGCATCGTTATTTCCGCCACATCAGCCAAGATGATATGCTGGTTGCTTTGGAACCATACGAATTAGATCAATGCCCCCAACTCCTACATCAAATACACAGAGCCCAACTATCCAGAAACGCACCTCGCGCCCTGCTCTCAACCGTAAGCTCACCATTGCGCCGATGATGGACTGGATCGACTGAATAAAAAATAGTTAACAATCAAATATTTTATAGGGATGACTTTTCCCTGGGGATTGTTTGGGACATTAGGAGAAAATTGCGACGTGTTTTTGATCGCATTGTGAATCTAAAATGCGGCACCCTGAATGGAGATACTAATCTGGTCTCTACAAAATCAAGGTCTTGCCAATTGCTTTGAGTTTCAATCACGACCCCGCCCCCTCACTGCGTCAACGCTCAACCGTCACAATTGCTCAAAAACACCAACAAACAACCATCCCATTAGTCCGAAATATACTCAAAACAACCATCACAATAAGCCATTGCTATTTGAGGTGAGCTGTAAGTGTGGCATACTCGCAGGATTCACGGTCAGCTTGGGAGCTCAGAGTGGAACGGCATCACCTACCTTATTTGATGGATTGGTACCATAGAAAGACGCGTAAACCCTTGATTATAAGGGGGGCACGCCAGGTTGGTAAAACCACAACCGTGCGCATGCTCGCTCAATCGCTCGATGTTGACCTGATTGAATTGAATATGGAAGACGATCATACCTTCGAGCCCTTAATCGAGCAAAATGATCCACTCAAGCTCTTCGAGCTCATCGCCCTAGAGCGAGGCATGGAAGTCCTAGATCCCGAGCAGGTGATTATCTTTTTTGATGAGGCGCAAGAGTGCCCAAAGCTTATAGCATTTCTTCGCTATTGCTACGAACGCGCCCCTCAGTACAGGGTAATTGTTACCGGCTCACTGTTAGAGTTTGTTTTAGAAGATTACCAATACTCTTTTCCTGTCGGCCGCGTGGAGTTTATGTACCTGGGTCCATTGACCTTCGAGGAATACCTTCTCGCGATGGGGCAGCGCCCCTTGTTGAACAAGCTTCAAAACTTTCAATTTGATGAAGGCTTGATAGAACCCATCCAGGCAATTCTGGAGCGACATTTTCGGGACTATTTGGTCTGTGGTGGTATGCCCGCAGCGGTAAAGGTTAAGGCGGATTCCGGAGGCATGCTGGAAGTAGAGCGTGCTAAGTCGGAGATATTGGAGGCCTATCATGCGGATTTCCCTAAGTACCATAAGCGCTCTAAAACGGCATTACTGCAGACAATGTTTCAACAGATCCCTTTGCAAATAGGCAATAAAATAAGCCCCGCGAAGCTGGCCAAAGACACTAAGGCCAGAGATATTTGGGCACACCTTGGGTTTCTGGAGTTAGCCTTGCTTGTTCGGCGAAGCGTGCATACGGGCGCCGGAGAGCTACCCCTAGCGTCGGGAATTATTGAAAAAAGAATTAAATTACTCTTTCTTGATGTTGGGCTAGTGCAGAGTACTCTGGGCGTAAGCATTCCAGAGATAGAAACCTCACAAGATATTAATTCACTAGCGAAGGGCGCTATCGCAGAACAATATGTTGGCCAGCACCTAATGGCTGAGCGACCGTTTTTCGAAAAACCATCGCTATATCATTGGGATAGACCCGTACAAGGCAGTGAGGCCGAAGTTGATTTTATTGTGGCTCTGGAGGGTAAAGTCATTCCGGTTGAGGTGAAAGGCGGAACGGGAGGATCAATGAAAGCACTGAGGCTTATGTTGGTAGAAAAAAAATTGTCATTCGCATTACGATTTTATAGTGGCCCGCCGCGAATTGATGAGTATTCCGTCAAAACATCGGGTGGTCAGTGGCCCTATCACTTAATGAGCTTGCCTCATTTCATGATCAAGCAATGGCCTCGTTTGGTGAAAGAGTGGGTAGCGCAGGACTAACCTCTCGGGCCATCTAATGGGATCCCTCGTTTTTTTCGTCAAAATCAGCAAAGATGTTATGCTGAGTGCTTTGGAATTATACGAATTAGATCAATGTCCTCAACAACAGACACGCGGAGCCCAACTTCTCAGACGGGCACCTCTCGCCCTTTCCTCGACCGCAAGTTCACCATTGCGCCAATGATGGACTGGAGCGACTGAATAAAAAATATTTAACAATCAAAGATTTGTCTGGGGCATCTGCAATGGGACGCACCGCTTTTACGCAGAAGTTTGTCGATATGGTCGGGGACACCCCTAAGTCCTACTTAACCAATACGCGCTTGATGAAAGTAAAGGCCAAGCTGCAAAACACCAATGATTCAATGTTTAGTATTGCTGAAAGCGCTGGCTACGCTTCTGAGGCGGCGTTCGGAAAAGCGATAAAAAAGCATTTCAATACAACGCCTCGCAGGTTGCGCAAACAGCCCTGACACTGCTCTAGCTATTCTTGTACCAGATGGGGGAAGATCAAACCCACCCCTGGATGATTTTTCTGAGTATTGGTTGGAATTTTTCTCTGTCTAAAGAGTGACTATCAAATCCAAGCAAATTATCTTTTTTGATTTGTAATTTTTTAGCACAAAGAGGAAACAGGAATTCAGGAAGCCCGGTTGATATAAAAGATGTTATAGATACTGGTATGAAAGTATTTGTGCCTCATACAGATACATCAGCTAGCAGAAAGAAAAGTATCTTTAACAAATCCGAATTTAGATATGACGCGAATCGTGATGCCTACAACTGCCCAGCAAACCAAGCTCTAAGTTACCGAATGACAAGCACTGAAATAGGTATGAATATTAGAAAACACTTCTCTGACATAACGACCTGCCGAACTTGCCCAATGAAACCTCAATGCTCGACCAGCCCCGCTCAGCGACAGAAAGTTTGTGCAACACAGAGAAGATATCTCTGTCACCGTAGCACTGATGCACAATATCCATTGTTGTCGGCATTGCGCTTGAGCCTATTCAACCGATGAATTGAACCATTTTGACAGGCCTAGAAAAAGGGCTTGAGTTAGAATTCTCAAATCGATATTACGCTAGTTTCAGCAAAGGACTTTAAGATGATCACTGTACACGGCGGCCCGTTATCGCCTTACCTTAGAAAAGCACTCATCTGAACTGGGAAGCGTTGGGCGCTCTGGTCAGACTTTCCCAGCCGCTGTCGAAATCTCCGCGTTGGTCCCAGGTCTCGACCCGATGGACGCTGATAGCACATTAGAGCCTGCAGATGTGGCCCAAACGGTGCTCGACGCTATCTATGAAAACAATTGCTAATTACCCCGCACGCAGTGGTACTAGAGTACATCCAACGCAAAGCCCAGACCGCTGGTTAAAAGGCATGCGACGAGTATTCATCCTTTTAAACAGTTAATACCCCCTATCATCACAGGAGCATAATATGAGCCATAACAACGAGTTATTTGATCTAAGGTTGTCTGAAAGATTCAAACCGACTTTAGAATTAGTTAAGAAGTTTATTGTCGAAGAAATTATTCCGCACGAAGACGAATTTCACAAAAACCACAATGTTGACGACATATGGCGCTTAAGTGACCGTCAAAACGAAATTATTGAAGGCTTAAAAGCCAAGGCTAAAGGTTTAGGCCTTTGGAACTTCTTTTTACCCGAATGGAACGGCGGCGAAGGCACCACCAATTTAGATTACGCCTATTTGGCTCAAGAAATGGGTAAAAGCTTTTTAGCGCCTGAAGTCTTTAACTGTGCGGCCCCTGATACCGGCAATATGGAAGTATTAGCCAAATACGGTACGCCCGCCCAACAAAAGCAATGGTTAGAGCCATTAATGGAAGGCACCATGCGCTCTGCTTTCGCCATGACCGAACCCGATAAAGCCTGTTCCGACGCCACCAACATCGCCACCACTGCCGTCTTAGACGGTGACGAATGGGTTATTAACGGCGACAAACATTATATCTCCGGTGCCGGTGACGCACGCTGTAAGGTTTTGATCGTGATGGCTCTAACCGACCCAGACGCACCAAGAAAACTACGTCAAAGCCAAATTCTAGTGCCTATGGATGCACCAGGACTTGAGACAATTGACGGCATGCAAGTGCTTGGCGAATACGATGCGCCTCATGGTCACATGCATTTACGTTTCACCGACTGTCGAGTGCCTAAAGACAACATACTACTGGGCGCTGGTCGTGGCTTTGAGATTTCTCAGGGTCGCCTCGGCCCAGGTCGTATTCACCACTGCATGCGCGCCATTGGCCAGGCAGAAAATGCCTTAGAATTGATGATCAAACGCGGTCTTTCGCGCGAAGCATTTGGCAAAAAACTCATCGACTTAGGCGGCAATATTGACCTCGTGGCGAAAAGCCGTATGGACATAGACGCCAGCCGACTAATGGTTTTACAAACGGCAAAAGCCATGGACACCCTGCCCAAGGCCGAAGCCCGCATCTACATCTCTTCGATCAAAGCCTCAGTGCCCCTGATATCCTGCGAGATTATCGACCGAGCCATTCAAATGTATGGTGCGCTTGGTGTCTCACAACACTCCCCATTGGCCGCTATGTACGGAAACGCCCGGATGTTACGTTTAGCCGACGGTCCCGATGAAGTACATCGTATGGTTGTCGCTAGAGCCGAAATCAAAAAATACCTATAAGCGCTAAGCAGTGCCATAAGCTCCGTAGGAGCTTGTGGTCGATGACTAGCGGCCCCTTCTAACGGGCTCTCGTTAGTAATGAAAAGACTTAATACAGGAGGAATATTTTAATGCGTGAATGCACTCAATTTTACATTAATGGTGAATGGGTTAACCCCAGTAATCCGAATAGTTTTGATGTTATTAATCCGGCTAATGAGGAAGTTTGTGCTCATATTGCTCTTGGCAGTGAAGCTGATCTTGACCTAGCCGTTGCCGCGGCTAAGACTGCGTTCTCAACCTACAGTTGTAGTTCGAAAGACGAACGTGTCGCTCTGTTGGAAAAAATCATCGAAGTCTATAAAGCAAAAATCCCTGAAATGGGAGAGGTGATATCGCTCGAGATGGGTGCACCCATGTCCTTGGCGATTCATGCTCAGGCAAAATCAGGACTGGGTCATCTGAAGACCACTTTGCAAGTGTTGAAAGATTACCAATTTAAAGAGCAAGTCGCGGACAATCAGCTTATTGTGCAAGTTCCGATTGGCGTATGTGGCATGATTACTCCTTGGAACTGGCCTATGAATCAGGTCATGTTGAAAGTGGCGCCAGCATTAGCCACTGGCTGCACGATGGTTTTGAAACCCAGTGAAGTCGCGCCTCTTTCGAGTTACCTTCTCTCTCAGATTTTAGACGAGGCTGGTGTCCCGGCTGGTGCTTACAATATGGTCAATGGTGATGGACCGGTGGTAGGGACCGCGATGTCTAAGCATCCGGATGTTGCCATGGTATCGTTTACCGGGTCGACCAGAGCCGGCACCTTGGTAGCCCAAAATGCGGCTCCAACCGTGAAACGAGTAGCGCAGGAGCTGGGTGGTAAATCTCCGAATATCATTTTGGCCGATGCAGATATAGAAGCGGCGGTGAAACGAGGTGTGCAACACATGTTTGGCAATTCTGGGCAATCTTGTAATGCTCCCAGCAGAATGATAGTGCCAAAAGACAAACTAGCTCAAGCCGAAGAAGTAGCGAGCAAAGTAGCCGCTAAGGTAGTTGTTGGTGACCCAACGGCTGAAAGCACGACCATGGGGCCGGTAGTGTCACAGGTTCAATTTGATAAGATTCAAGGCTTATTACAAGCGGGTGTCGACGAAGGCGCTAAGCTTGTGTGCGGTGGATCTGGTCGGCCAGAAGGTTTGGAAAAAGGCTATTATTGTAAGCCGACCGTATTCTCAGAAGTGAGTAACTCCATGCGGATAGCACAAGAAGAGATCTTCGGACCAGTGTTGACGATGATTCCCTATGATACCGAGGAAGAAGCAATTAGGATTGCCAACGATACAGAGTATGGCTTGGCCGCTTATGTGCAAGGTGGAGATGAGAAGCATATGCAAGCGGTTGCTGCGCAAATTCGTGCTGGAAATATCTATCTTAATGGAGCCAACCCAATTGGACTAATGCCTTTTGGTGGTTTTAAAATGTCGGGGAATGGACGTGAATCCGGACCACATGGCTTTACTGACTTTTTGGAAGTAAAAGGTATTTCGGGCTAAGCTGGTTTATTGTTTGATAATCAAAAAAAGGGGCGCAAGGAATAAGAAATAATCCTCGCGCCCCCTTTTTGTTTTAGGAAAGTGATATATCAGTGCTCTTGTCCTGCTGAATGAGTATTTTATCTTCCACTTAATGGCATCGCCGATAAAGTTTAGACCGTGACAATAAGAGTCAAGTATTTTTACTCTGTGGCAAGACCCCAGTTATTCAACTTCCAGGCTTTGTCTTTCAACGATAAAGTCAAATGTCATTTCGGATAAGCCTTTGCCGTTCACCTTTGCGTCCCAAGCACCATGACCTTCTCCCTCTAAAGTGACCAGTTCATTGTGCACACCCAAAGCATCATAGATATTTTTAAGCTCCGTAGCTTCAGAAAAAGGGGTGGAAGGATTTACGTCATTATCGCCATGCGCCAAGAATAATTCAGGGTCGTCGCCATCATAGCGATACAAGCCATAGACCGACTCAAACACCTCCAATTTGATATTCGATCCCCAGAAATAAACCAGGCTTCTTACTAAGTAAGTCTCGTTTAGGTTTGTCGTGGAAAGTGTAGCGTCGTCGGTACCAGAAATTTCGTCTCTAAAGTCCTCCAGATTAGAAATCCCCAAGGCAATAGCTGTGACTGCGCCTGCTGAGGCTCCTCCCACAGTGATGAAATCTGTGTTTATGCTGTAGGCGTTCGAGCTAGCCGTGATCCAGCGAAGGGCCGCTTTTGCATCCCTTTGGGCAGCATACATCGCAATGCTTTGTTGCAGCTGTTTTACCGTTTCTGCGCCTTGCAGGGCGTGCTCAATCCACTCTGGCGGTGCAATTCCCGTATAAAACGTTAATACCTCATCTTGAGACATCCCTTCTACATCGGCTAATTCCTCTGTGGTTCTATAGTCTACGGAAACGAAAACCCACCCTCTTGAAGCATAATAATCAGCCATCGCCACAATTTCAGGCTTGGTCTTGGTTCCTCCCGTAAATCCTCCTCCATGAAAAAACACAAAAACAGGTCTGTTAGTAGAGCTATCATCGGGGTAATAAACATCCAATGTTAACGGAATCGCAAATGGGCTAATGCTTGAATCATCATGACTAAGCCCTTCAGCGTATTTAATATCGACATCGACTAGCACAGAATAAGTGGATTCAGCTTTAACTCTTGGCGCTCCATTAACCTCGTTGCTATCGTCTCCCACGTCGACATCGGCTCCAGCGCCGCTCCCACCACCACTTCCGCCGCCGCACCCGGCTAGCACCAGACAAGCAAAAATTGAGAGCAGAATTTTGGTGAGAGCTGATAGAGCTTGAGTGTGAAAAAAACGACGACTAGTGTTAGCGAACATATTGGCACCTACTTCTCGCTGAATTTGTTTCAATCTAAACGCACAACTCGCCGAATCGCTGACAGCGTATTATCGAATGACGGCTAGTCGATGATTGGTGAGCATGAAACCAGAATCCAAAGTGTTTTTCTGGAAAATGAGATCTTCGTTCCCCGCCGCCTCTAACTTTGAATCTCTGCCAAAAGGGCTTGATTCTCCTGGGCCGTCATACGGCTCCTTATCGGGGCGATCTTATTGCCGGTAATGTAAACGGCGTTACTATCGGCAAATTTTGGCGCAAACCCTGCGTTGTAAAGAAGCTTTGATCCAACAGAGGGATCGGGAAAAAAACGACTTATAAATTTGATTATCGCTGGCGCATCACTACTGGTGGTCATGCCCGTTTTGTTGGGACCTGGATTGACCGTCAAAAAATCCACTCCGTCCCAACTAGCTGCCATGTCGTTCATGAGCATCATCATGGCCTGCTTCGACTGATAATAGGTGGCCAGTGCCCTTTTTTTAGTTGCCCCCATTAAGGGGGCAATGTCCAGTTTACGACGGTGCATTCTGTCTGTTCCAGTGCTGATGACTTTGGCATCGGCCGCATTCAACAACAAGGGTTTTAAGGCCTGAGTCAGTAAATACGGGGCCAAGGCATTAATTTCCAAGTGCAGTTCATTCCCCTGCTGAGATTTTCTACCCGTATCTGTTAATATGCCTGCGTTATTAAACAGGCGGTCGATATGGGGCCAGGCCGCGCTAACTTCCGCAGCAACCTCTTTAACCTGGCTCTGATCGCTTAAATCTGCATAGAAAAAGTCAATACCATCTACAAGTTCTTTTGGGAACTCTGCAAACTCGCTAATGACTTCTTCTTTACGTGCTTCTGAGCGAATAATCAGACCAATTTTGTTTCCAGGAACCAGAAGCTTTTTGGTCAACCCAAGCCCCACACCTGTGTGGCCACCAGAGATTAGAACGTACATATCAGTCATGCTTGTTTCCTTTTAGGTTGGATCGGTGAATTTCGCCGCTCGTTTCTCGAAGTTTGCCTTCACTGCTTCAAGTTGATTGGGCGTATTCATCAGTTCCATTTGCTCTACAGACTCCGCCATTAAACCCGCAGCTAAATCAGGTTGACGCTGATTGTTGATAAGGCGCTTAGCGGCCCGGATAGCATGAGGGTTTTTATTGGCAATTTGTTCTGCGGTAGCTTGAGCCGCGACGAGTGGATCATCGCAGACGCGGGTAGCAAAACCGTATTCACCTGCCTCAGTGCCACTGAAGATGCGGGCGGTATAGGTCAACTCACGAACAATATCTTCACGGACATACGTGCTCCACAGTTGCGTGCCCGCCATGTCCGGCACGATACCCCACTTCAGCTCCATGATACTGAGCTTGGTGTCAGGATGAACATAACGTATATCCGCGCCGGTCATGATCTGTAGACCACCACCGAAACAAGTTCCATGAACAGCAGCGATAACAGGTGCGGGCATTTCATGCCAAACCCAGCAAACCTGCTGAAATATATTGCTTATTCCGTGGCTGCGAACTTTCAGATCTGTATCGCTGACAGCTTTCATTAGATCCATATCCAAGCCTGCACAGAAGGCTTTACCCGCGCCGTGCAGAATCACCACTCTTACACTTTTATCGGTTTTGATGGCCTCACCGGCTTCGATGAGTGCCTCAAATAAGTCAGTGCTGAGTGCGTTCATTTTCTCAGGGCGATTCAATGTGACTGTGGCAATGCCGTTTTCTATCTGGTAGGACAAGGTATCATTCATGGCTGTTATCACTGTTAGAGTTATATGATTACGAAATTATATCCTCGAGGACCGACTTAGGCTGTTACACCTAAGCCTGTAGCTATGTTGGTATAAAGCGTTGATTTCAGGGATTTAAATATCTTCCGCTCCTTAGTGGACAACGCTGTAATGAATTCGATCGCCGTTGGCATTAGATTCTCTTCACTACAAGCAACATCGGCGAGACCCACATCCACACCCTCTGCGCCACCGAAACGCTTGCCCAGTAACACAAGATCACGCAATACTTGCGGGCTTACTTTTGCCGCCGCCATTGCCATCACTTCTGAACCAATAGGTACACCAACGTCCACTTCGCTAAGGCAAAACCAGCCTCTGTCTTCGCGCATAACGCGATAGTCGCAGGCCAGCGCCAGCAACGCACCAGCGGCAAATGCATGGCCGTTGACGGCGGCTATTGTCGGCAGAGGGAAATTGACCAGTCGACCATACAATCTTTTCACTTCGCTATTGAACGTCGACCTTTGTTCTGGCTGGTAGCCCATAATGGTTGGAACATCCAGGCCGACAGAAAATGCCTTGCCAGATCCCGTAATAAGCAACGCGCCTGGACCATCGGCTGCGGCCTCGACAGCGTCTAGAGACTCATGCAGTGCTGCGAGGAATTCTAAATCGAAGGCATTACCTTCCGCACGCTCCATTTTGAGAATATGAATATTGTCTTTCTGTGTCAGGTTAATCATCAGTAGGTTCCAATCTATATTTCTGCGTAATACTTGTATTAGCAAAATCCAACGGCTGCGATTAACACAGCCGTATCATTCACTTAAGAGGCGAAAGATCAAATGTAAACAAATGCCGCCAGGCGATTCCGAATAATATCTTCCGCGTCGTTGACAATGCGTTCGACCAGGTCTTTACAGCTGGGTACATCAGAAATTAATCCGGCTACCATTCCACAGGACCAAGCGCCAATGTCCATGTCGCCGTCTTTCATGATCTTCGGATAGACACCGACAACCTCTTCCTGAATATCGGTAAATTGCAGTTTGTCACCCAGGGCGGCTTCTTTTTCCATCATGCGCTCCACTGCACTGTTATTTAAAACACGCTCCGTATTTTTAAGACCGCGCATCACTAAACGAGTATCCAGCTCTGACGCTTGCACAATGGCCTGCTTTACATTCTCGTGAACCGGCGCTTCTTTTGTTGCGATAAAACGCGTACCCATATTGATACCTTCGGCACCTAATGCCAGAGCAGCGACCAGTTGTTGCGCATTGCCTATACCACCGGATGCGACAAAGGGAATAGACAGTTCTTCGGCCGCACGTGGCAACAGAATCATATTGGGAATATCATCTTCCCCCGGGTGACCGCCACATTCGAACCCGTCTACACTGACGGCATCACAGCCAATTCTCTCCGCTTTCAATGCATGGCGTACCGATGTGCATTTGTGAATAACCGTGATGCCAGCTTCCTTAAAAAATGGCATATAGGCTTCTGGGCTGCGACCTGCGGTTTCCACAATTTTTACGCCGCCTTCGATGATGGCTTTCACATAGCCGGGATAATCAGGTGCGGTAAACGCGGGTAAGAAGGTGAGGTTGACGCCGAAAGGTTTGTCGGTCATTTCTTTGCAGCGAGCAATCTCGCGGGCCAGGTCCTCAGGTGTTTTCTGCGTTAAGCCCGTGATAATTCCCAAACCGCCCGCGTTGGAAACGGCCGCTGCCAACTCGGCAAAACCCACGTAGTGCATACCGCCTTGAATAACGGGATGTTCGATATTAAAAAGTTCTGTGATTTTAGTTTTCATAGTGTCTCCAAAAGTGAATCTCTGTGTTTAGCTATATCGCTACGCTGTCGCGAATTTTTGCGACTATTGCCATCGTTGCTTGCTCCTTGCCTCAGGCTACCTCAAACAGGCCAGCCGCACCCATACCGCCGCCAACACACATGGTAACCACCACGTACTTGACGCCGCGACGCTTGCCTTCGATTAACGCGTGGCCAATCATACGCGAGCCACTCATACCGTAGGGGTGGCCGATAGAGATGGCACCGCCGTTAACATTGAGCTTGTCATTATCGATACCCAGCTTGTCGCGGCAGTAAATAACCTGAACCGCAAACGCCTCGTTCAACTCCCACAGGCCGATATCATTAATGGTCAGGCCATGCTGCTTAAGCAATTTAGGTATCGCGTAGATGGGGCCAATGCCCATTTCATCCGGATTCAGACCCGCAACAGCCATACCTCGGTAGATGCCCAGCGGCTCAAGGCCCTGCTGCTCTGCCAGCTTGGCGTCCATCAGTACCTGGGCGGAAGAGGCGTCGGATAGCTGGGAGGCATTACCTGCCGTGATGGTGCCACCGTCGACAACCGTTTTCAGGCCAGCTAGGCTTTCGGCGGTCGTGGCGCGCAGGCCTTCGTCGACAGAAACCGTACCTTCTACCTCAGAGGTTTCGCCGGTTTCCTTGTTCATCACCATGCGCTTGCAGGTTACCGATACCAGTTCATCGTCAAACTTACCAGCCTCATAAGCGGCTGCCGTGCGTTGCTGGGATTGCACGCCGTACTCGTCCATGGCATCGCGAGAGATATTGTAACGCTTGGCGACGATTTCTGCGGTCTGCACCATAGGCATGTGGAAGTGTGGCGATACAGCCATCAACTCTTCGTCAACAAAGTTATGCAAATTCATATGCTCGTTTTGTACGAGCGAGATAGAGTCCAGTCCGCCGCCGATGACAATGCCCATGCCATCCTCGGTGATCTGCTTGGCAGCGGTCGCCACGGCCATAAGGCCGGAGGAACACTGGCGATCAATGGTCATGCCCGATACCGTTACAGGCAAACCGGCACGCAGCGCGATCTGCCGGGCAACGTTAGCGCCTGTCGTACCTTGCGGCATGGCACAACCCATAATCACATCATCAATCTGACCCGGATCAATGCCGGCGCGCATTACCGCCTCGGCGACAGAGGCAGCACCCAGCGAGGCGCCTTTGAGCATATTAAAACCGCCGCGGTAAGCTTTTGCGATCGGGGTGCGTGCTGTTGATACGATAACGGCTTCTTTCATTTCATACTCCAATTCGAGCTCCATCAGAACTCGTATTTTCATTTAATTAGATAACTATTTTACGCAGCCAATGTGAGAATAATTCGCGTGATCGTCATGGCTTTGTCCCAGCTGTAAAAGCGTTGTATGCTCGCGCCGTAATTTCCCCAGCTGCGACATATGCTCCTCGTCGGGGCCATCGGCGATACGGCAGAAACGCGCTGACGTAAACACCTCTGGAATCAGAGTGTCCTCCTAACGGGTGTGGGGTAGAAATATATCCGGCGACCCTCTTAAGTAGAAGGTCAAGGCGGCTCAGATTTGGGGAAAAACGGCTCAACAGTAAATGCTGTCGAGTTAAATCAGCTCAAGTTGCGGATCTAAACAATAGCGGGATTGATAGCTCAGCCCTTATTGGCAAAAACTTGTTGTGCAAGGCGCCACTCTCTAGGGGCAAGGCCAGTCCACCGTCGAAAGGCTTTCGAGAAACCACTAGCATCGCTGAATCTTAGCTCCGCAGCGATTTCGTCGACCGTCGCTTCCGTATCTCGGAGCAGATTGCTAGCCCTTCGAAGTCGAAACGAATCTTTAATATCTTGGAAAGTTGAGCCGTTCGTCTTTAGCTTACGTTTGAGAGTGGCTCGTGACATATGAAGTGTTTCTGCGATGGTCTCAAGATCTGGAACATTTGGCTCGAGTCTTTGAAAGACTCCCCTTACACGGTCACTTATATTTGCGCTTGGATCTGAGCCTTCGAGTTGACGAAGCGCAGCAGCCTGGAGCTCAAAGCTCGGCGCCAATAAATGTGTATCAAGGTAATTGGGCTCCAACACCAGTGCAAAGTACGGAGCATTAAAAGTGATGTTCAAGCCAGGCGGCAGCCCTGCTTTGTCTCGAGAAAATCCATTGTCGGAATGAGTAACCTTAAGTTCATTACTAAAGGCAAGGTCATCAGTACCCGACATGCGTCGCCCGCGCATTTCGTGTCCAAGGAGCATTACAATCGCGATGAAACAGTCGAATTCCTGGTCGAAAACGTCATCAGCCTTTGGATTCCGTGGCCTCATCATCATCGTCATCGTGTCGTTTTCAGTACGCTCCAAAAGTCGTTCGGTGTTACCAAGTTGCGGACGAGCGTAACGAATGCCTAACTCTGTTGCTTCACGTAAGGTCTTACTATTTTGCGCAACAAGCCCTGCGGTGCCATGCCTTAGCTCACTGATTCGACGGGCAAAACGATAAGCATGGTGCGGATCTGGACGCTGGTTTAGAAGACTTTTTACCGCACGGTTGAAGGTTTCGGTACCCACAAACTGTGGCTGCTGAATAATCGATTCGGGCGTAAGACCGGCATCGAGAAGTATTGCTGATGCATCTACACCGCTCTCTGTGACAAACTCAAGAAAAGCGCCTAGGTACTCGGCTGAAATTGAGTATTGTCCCTTTCCAATCTGATCTACTCTCTGATGCATCAGCAAATAGTAACAGAAATATTGTGAACCACAGAGAAGATATCTCAGTCACTGTTGCACTGATGCACAATATCCATTGTTGTCGGCATTGAGCTTGAGCTAATTCAACCGATCACTTGAACCATTTTGACAGGCCTAGAAAAAGGGCTTGCGTTAGAATTATCCAATCGATATTAGGCTGATTTCAGCCAAGAACTTTAAGATGATCACTGTACACCGCGGCCCGTTATCGCCTTACCTTAGAAAAGTACTCACCTGAACTGGGTAGAGTAACAGCGCTTGTTTCGTAGACACCATAAAAGGAAAACCCATGACGTATAACACCTTGGATTACCAGGTCAGTGAACATATCCTCACGCTAACACTTAACCGCCCGAACCACATGAACGCTTATACCATTGAAATGGCTCGAGAAATAATTGAGGCCTTTAAGCG
>Ga0209826_1000557_pt1 | contig 26355 bp, 29 predicted proteins | sample GOMGulsemesocosm_5_FD_184637 | JGI IMG/M metagenome (GOLD analysis project Ga0209826, IMG submission 184637) | Methane-oxidizing microbial communities from mesocosms in the Gulf of Mexico - GOM15C Gulf of Mexico (SPAdes) (version 2) | ecosystem: Environmental > Aquatic > Marine > Cold seeps... | reverse complement strand
ATTAATAACTGCATGTCTAACTGTACCATCAGCATCAATTAAAAAACTTCCTCTTAATGCAACACCACCGTCAAGTAATACGTCATAATCTTTAGAAATTTGTTTAGTTAAATCAGCAACTAATGGGTATCTAACTTGTCCGATTCCACCATCATTAATAGCAGTACTTTTCCATGCAAAGTGAGAAAATTGTGAATCTACAGATACACCAATTACATTGATTCCTCTTGAAGTAAATTCATCAAGTCTTTTGTCAAATGCAATAATTTCAGATGGACAAACAAATGTAAAGTCTAGTGGGTAAAAGAACAGTACAGTTCCTTTTTCACCAAAGTTTTCATACAGATTAAAATCTGCAACGATTTCGTTATTACCTAGTACAGTTGTAGCTGTAAAATTTGGAGCTTTTTGTGTTACTAACATTATATTCCTTTTGTTTTTAATTGAAGCGTATTATAGTAAAAAATTATTAAATTACCCATAGTATAAATGAATAAATTAAATTATTTAAGACAAATTTTATCTTGGGATAATAATTATCCATTGATAGCTAAGATTTATAGAAATCTTTATCTGCTTCCTCTACAATTCGCTGTGCGATAAACGATGATTTATCTGCAATCTTGTTTGTTTCATGAGCGATACTCGCATTTTCTTGCATTTGTGCATTTAATATACTCATAGAATCGTTTATATATCCGATTGATCGTTCTTGACCTTTACTTGAGTGAGTAACATCATTAATTAAATTCATTGTTAAGATAATATTGTCATTTAACTTTGTGTATCCCACAATCATCTCATCGGCAATATTTTTACCATCATTTGCTTTTGCAGTTGCACTTTCAACCAGATCTTTGATTTCACGTGCGGCTTCAGAACTTCGAGCAGCTAGATTTCTAACTTCTTGAGCGACAACAGCAAAACCCTTCCCTGCTTCGCCTGCAGTTGCTGCTTCCACCGCAGCATTAAGTGAGAGAATATTGGTTTGAAATGCTATTTGATCAATTATAGATATGGACTCATTAATGGCAGAGGTTTGTGCATTGATTTCATCCATAGATGATGCTGTTTCATTGGCAAGTTTTTCTCCTTCATTAGCAGATTGAGTTAATTCTTTTGCATAATCAGCCATTTGAGTTGTAATAATAGTGTTTTCTTTTATATTTTTTGTAATATCTTCAAGGGATTGCGATGTTTCAATTATACTTGAAGCTTGGGTATGGGCACTTTGGCTCAATGTCTTAACATTTATTGCCAAGGTATCAGATCCGTCTTTTAATGCCAAGCCATTTTTTAAATTTATTTGGCTTAATTGTTGAAGAGAATCTCCAAGATTATTTATTTCACGTGCAAGTTTGGTTATGTCTTCAGGAAGATCTTCAAGTTCTAGTTTATTTTTATATGAACCATTTTTGTATTCATTTAGAATATTTAGTATATTTTGAATAGATTCATCTTTACTTTGTGCCAATGCTATCGTGTCAAGAGCCTTGTTGATATTAAGTGAATATTTTATAAAATCCCCATGAAGACCCGAAGGCATCATTTTTCTATGTGATTTGCCTTTTGAAATTAATCTCAATGAATTGTCTAAATCACGTGAAAATGCTTCAAATTGATCAAGCATATTATTGATACTCCATGCCAGTGGACCAATTTTGTCATTATTATTTATATGAGTGATTCGGTATGACAAATGGCCTTGTGCAGATAATGTAGCAATTTTATCCATTTTGTTTATTTGATTAACATAGTTATTTATTTTGAAATTTGCAAATAATACCAATAAAAGTGCAAACACTATTGCTGTGATCACTAAAGATGTATTGGTGTCATTGCTTGCATTAATTGCGAAATAAGAAACTCCACATATTAAAATAAATAGTAGGGCTATTGTGATCTTTAGATAACTCATTGTACTTATATTTTTCAAACTATACTCCTTGCAACGAAAGGACCAACTCATCATAAGTTAATCCCTTTTCTTCTAAAAATTTAAATAAAAAATTTCCACTTTCTTTCATCCCACCGTGTTTTTCAAGCTCAATTAATTTGGCATAAATTGGCGTGATAGCAGTAATTGCAGAAGGTTTAGCTTTTCTTCTAACAGAAGTGTACCCTATGATTTTTCCATCTATATAATCAGCAGTAATATTTGTAAATACCCAATAAAAATCACCATTCTTACTCATGTTTTTGACAAAGCCAAAAAACTCATCCCCCCTACTTATTAAATCCCAAGCCAATTTAAATGCTACTTTTGGCATATCTGGATGTCTGATTATGTTGTGATTGGAGTTAAGCAGTTCTTTTTCATCATAAGCAGCAATCTTCATAAAGATTTCATTGCAATAACTTATTTTTCCTTTTACATCTGTTTTCGAAACTATAAAGTCATTTTCGTCTAATTTAATCTCTTTTTTTGTGGGTGATATATTCACTTTACTCATATTTGTGTCTCCTGTGTCATTCATTATATTATTTTAGTTTGTCAAATCGTGGATAAATAAAAGTGCTACTCCTTCTTACTTTTATTTTTGTTATATTATCTATTGCATATGCTTCGATTTCAAGTGGTAAAGCAACATCAACTCTGAGATTCTTTGCCAGTACTTTTGAGGTTGTTAAAACGACGATTTTTCTTATTTTACCACCTGCTCTTAATACAAATGGTTTTAATGGTCTTTTAACTGTTATCTCATCATTATTAACCACAGAAAAGTAATAGGTATGATCAAAGTTATCTGTATTTTGAAAAAGAAAAGTATAGGCATTTTCAACTACCTGATTCTCTTTTGCTTTATATAGCTGAGTGGTTCTGTTGATATTTAAAAGCATAAATTCTTTTTTACTTCCAGCAACGAATAGTCCAATAGTAAGTGCAAAAAGAACAAAGGCATAAACCAATATTCTTGGTCTAAAAAACTTTGGTTTTCTTTTTTCTATGTTGGCAGGTTCATTGCTCCAAGAAATCAAAGATGGTCTGTTAAAAGCCGCTTGTACTTCTGTACAAGCATCTATGCATTCCAAACAATTAATACACTCAAGTTGAGAGGGGCCTTTTTTAATATCTATGTGCGTAGGACAGACTTTTACACAAGAATCACACAGAGTACATTGGGCATCTTCTTCAACTTTTATCAAGTCTCTTTTATGGTTAAATATTTTAGTGTCATTCTCGTAGATTTTACCACCCCTTAAGGGGTTGTAAATTGTTTGAATGGTTTCACGATCATACATAACAGATTGTATTCTTGCATATGGACAGACATAGATACAAAAGTCTTCTTTAAGTTTAATAGTTATGTAAACAAAAAAGACAACTGTTCCTATTAGAATTCCATACATAAGGTAGTGTTCAAGTGGATTTAATAGGTAGACAAAAAAATCTTCTGGGGGTATAAAGTACCATAAAAAATTAGCTGCAGCCATTGTTGAAATAAATGTCCAAATTAGTAGTGCAATTAGTTTCTTTACATATTGCCCTTCTTCAGGAATTTTTTGTTTATTTTTAATTCTTTTTCTAATACCAAGTATCTTAGTCTCAATTAGATCTCTAAATATGATTCTAAATATTGTCTGAGGACACATCCAACCACACCAAATACGGCCACCAAGAGCAGTTATAAAAAATACCCCAATAAAAAGAATCATCAATAAAATAGGAATTAAATACAATTCTTGCATATCGAACTTTACAAAAAATAAGTGAAATTGAAAATAATCAAAACTAAGTAGCAGAAAATGATTACCATCAATGATAATAAAAGGTAGCATAATAGAGATAACTGTAAACAATGCAAAAGCATAATACCTTTTATATCGGTATGGAATCCAGTTTTTTAATTGTACCTTCATTTCTTTTTGCCTTTTTTTATTTTATCTTGTCTGTCTGTCATCTTTTTTGCAGAATTTAAATCCTCTTCACTGTCATGCAAAGCACCACCCAAAAACTTATCAGAGTCATCAAATTGACCCGATTTTAAACCCCATAAAAATGCAAACAAACCCAATGATCCTAAACCAATTGAGACAAATATCATTGCACTAATTACATTATCGTCCATTTTTAAATATCCTTTTAATTCTTAAAGAATTTCCCACTACAATAAGTGAGCTAAGTGACATAGAGATTGCCGCAATTACGGGAATAACAAAACCCATAACAGCAAATAAAATTGTCACAAAATTATAAATCAATGAGAAAAATAGATTTTGTTTAATTGTATTAAACACAGTTTTACTCAACACAATTGCATCATATAAAGTTGTGATTTTATTATTGATAAAAATAATATCACTTACTTTTACAGTAAGATCAGTATTGTTTCCCATGGCAATAGCAATATCACTAGAAGATAAGGCCAAGGCATCATTAATACCATCACCTACAGTTATAACAATCTTTTTATCTCGTTGTAAATTCTCCACAACATTGGCTTTGTCTTTTGGCAACATGGCACTGTATACAGTATCAATTCCCACTTTTTTTGCTGTATCATTTGCAACAGTACTATTGTCACCTGTGCACATTATGATTTCCAGACCAAGCTTTTTTATATTCTCAATGGTTATAATCGCATCTGTTTTTAACTTGTCTTCTAATTCAAAAAAACATACTATTTTATTATCAATTGAAAATACAAAAACTGAGCGTGAAGTATCTAACTTAAAGTCAATATTCATTTCTTTAAAAAGCTCAGTATTACCACCTAAAAGACTTACGTTATTGAAGCTAGCCTTTAAACCTCTTGCTTCAATATTTTTCATGTCATCCAAAACGTATTCTTTTATATTTTTATCGATACTTTCAAGGTAATCCACAATAGCTTTACTGATTGGGTGAGTAGAGGATTTAACCAAAGAATAAAGAAGATTTAAATCGAATTCATTTTCTTTTATAAAGTTAATTACATCTGGTTTCCCATTGGTAATGGTACCCGTCTTATCCAAGACAATAGTTGTTGCTTTTGCCATGGTTTCTAAGTGAGAAGATGTTTTAAATAAAATACCTTTCTTTGCCCCCAGAGAAACCCCGATCAAGGTTGCAACAGGAGTGGCAAGTCCCAATGCACAAGGACAGGCAATAATAATAACCGAAATGGAAATGATAAAAGCATCCTCAAAAGAAACCCCCAGTATTTTCCATCCTAAAAAAGTAAGGACAGCCATAAGTAATACCATTAGGGAAAAGTAGCCTGAAATTTGATTGACCATTTTTTCTATTTTTGGTTTCTTAGTTAGTGATTCTTCAAGAAGTGTGGTAATACTTTGAATCATTGAGTTAGCAAAATCTTTACTTGCCCTATATTGAATAACACTATCCAAACAAACCGTACCACTTGTAATTTTATCACCTGTCTTTTTGTAAATAGGAATTGATTCGCCACTAATACTTGCTTCATCGAAATTTCCTGCATGTTTATACAAAACTCCATCAATAGCAATCTTCTCACCAGGTCTTACTTCAATGATATCACCAGTTTGTACCATAGTAGTATCAACAACTTTTTTATGTCCATTAGCAATAACGGTTTGTTCAGATGGAATGGATGAAGATATACCATCCAGCGAGTCTACAGCATTTTTTTTACTTAACACTTCTAAATACTTTCCAGCAAATATAAAGGTGATTATCATTGTTACTGATTCAAAATATACTTCTCCAAACCCTGTTAAACTTACATATATAGAATAGAAATATGTTGAGAGTGTTCCGGAGACGATTAAAAAATCCATGTTAATCATTCTATTTTTTAATCCGTAAAACGAACCTTTAAAATAGAACCATCCTGTATAAAAAAGTGTGGGTGTTGCTAAGATAAATTCTGCTAAATTTAAAATATCTTTAATACTTTGAGACATACCAGTAAAAAAACCCGCATATTGTGCGATGGCAATCCACATAATATTCATCGTACAAAAGATTCCTACAAGTAATCTTGAATAGTAATCTCTTCTTACCTTATTAACTCTTTCCTCTTGTAAATTTGAATCGTATGCATAAGCGTTGTAGCCAATTGATTGAATTTTTTCTACTATTTGAGATAATTTTATCTCTTTTGGATTCCACATTATTTTGGCTTTATGGTTGGTATAATTTATACTTGCTTCGATGATCCCCTCGCATTGATGAAGTATTCGCTCATTTAACCAAACACATGCATTACAGTGTATTCCTTCTATTATTAAAGAGATTTCATTTAAATTATCGTTTGTAGTTATATATTTTTTAGCATAGCCGTCTTGGTCAAATTTGCTTAAGCTTGAGTGTTCATTATTAACAGAGTGAAGTTTTTTTGATCCTACTTTTTCATAAAAGCTATCTAGTCCTTCATCTTTTAATAGATGAAAAACGTTTTGACAGCCCTTACAGCAAAAACTATAATCTTTTTGCTCTAATGATTCAAAAATCATTGTCTTGGCATCGAACTCCAAGTGACAATGACTGCAAGAGTGGAGTTTATTGGAGGACTGCATAAGTTTCTAGTTTTACAAAACTTGAAAGTTCGCCAATACTGGTTTTAAATAGTATTTGCCATCGTCCTTTTTTATTGATGTTAAAAGGTTCAAAAGTATATTCATTATTAGCAAATCCTTTTAATTTTGGTTTGATATCAAAGGCAGAAGTGTCTGGTCTGGTTATCATTAGTTCAAAATTTGCATTTTTTATTATTTCTTGTGTAAGTTTATTGGTTATTTTAATTTTGATTTCATTGTTTTTTTCTTCAAATTTTTCGTAAATAACATCTACGGTATATTTTTTGTTGAACATTTCTTGTGATGCTAATAAGTCATTAATATCTGCATCAAGTACTTGCTTATTTGATAAAAAATACGTATCATATTCTACTGGATGTTCTAGGGCAATTTTGACATTTATAATACAAGCAATAGCAACAAGTACGATGCTAATTATGATTCCATAAGGCCAAAAGCTTTTTTTATTGTTTTTTTCTTGCAAATTTTTTCCTAAAATATAAAACAAGTATAATTAATATTGTTGCATAAAATATCACTCTCATGATATTAATAATATCTCTATTACTGTTTCCTATTGATGTATCTAATTCAATTTTATAACTTTGTGCCAATTGATCAGAAATATCAGCATATCCATTTAATAGTGCCGCACTAACCCTATCGTCAATGGCATCTTTCTTTGGTTTTGTAATTAACAAAGGTATGATTGTCCCACTAAAAGGATCCAGAACCTCATTGGCATCAAATTTACTTTGCAGATTCTTTGATGAAATTATGTCCACTTTTTGTTCTTTTTGTGAAAATAGTAAGGCAATATAAGAATCTTTTTGTTTTTTTCTTACTTCTTCTCTGTATTCAATCATTGTTTTACCATTAATTGATTCATTGGCATATAAATAAATATTAATATTTAATTTATTTTTTACTTCGATTCCAATGTTCTCAATTTTTTGTACAGCTTTTTCGTTGATAAGACCAACAGGAGCATTAACATATTGGGCTTGAGCTGAAGTAAGTGTTGATATAAATAAAGCAGTAAATATTACTGCTTTATTTAGTTGTAAATACATTTTCAAAACTAACCTACAAATAAATGATTTGGAGTTAACACTATCCACGCAACCGTAACTGCTAGAGCTAGTAATCCTATAGTAATAACGACTTCTAATTTCATTATTTACTCCCTTTAAGATTGTAATGCTTCGCATTATCAACACTATTTGCTTTAATACCTTTGGCATCTTTTATTTCATAAAAGTTCGAGGCTTCATTTTGCTGAACATTCAAACTCAACATGGTTAATACAACCAAAATACTAATTAACAATACAACTGCAATTAACATACCTGTAATACCATTTAATGCAAATATATTTCTTTTACTTTCTTCCATTTTGGCTCCTTATTCACCAAGCGACAAGATATAATGTCCAACTGCTTCTTTTTGAATATCAGTTAATCGACCATCATCAAATTTAGGCATATCTCCAAGATTACCTTTTTTACCTCTACTTAATACTTCTTTGACAAATACAGACGTTCCATAAGTTGCCAAATTAGGTGAAAGTCCATCCATTCCTTTACCATCTATTCCATGGCATGAGGCACACATCATTTCATATGATTCTTTGCCTTTTCCTTGACCTTTTAAGCCCTCAATAACGTATTGTGAAACAGCTTTAATCTCAGCTCTATCTTGAAGTAAACCACCTGGCATTTCTCCCAAAGGATAATTCATCCCTTTAGAACCATTTATAATTGAATCTTCAATTCCAGCAGCAGTTCCCCATTGCGAAAAATCTGTTGCTTTACCGCCAATACCATCACCTGTAATTCCATGACACGGTGCACATTGTACTAAGAAAATTCCTTCACCCATACCCATTAAAGTGGCTTTATCAGGATCTTCCCATTTCTTTGCAAATTGCTCATTTTTTTGAGATACTTCTTCATTCCATTGACCAATTTGAGAAAAGGAATTCACAGGATATCCAACAAAAAAGTACCAAAATCCCCAAACAATTAATACCAAAAATGAAACAGCCCAGCCAATAGGTAATTCATTGTTATACTCACGAATACCATCCCAGCTCTTGTTAATCAGTTCACCTGTACTCTTATCAGTTTTCATCTGATTGATATATTTTCTCACAACAACAGTTGATATTAATATTATTAAAACAGCTCCAAGTAGTGAGAGAAGATTTACATTATCATTCAATAACCAGTCCATTTAATTTGCTCCAATTTTTGTTTTTGCATTTTTTAGATCTTTTTTTATAGGAGTTGAATCTATATCATCATCAAGTGCAATATTTGAAAATTTTTCATAATTCGTCTTGCCTTTTTTATCACTACTATAGAGGTGATAAATATACGAATATAAAATCACACATAATAAGCCTGTAAAAGCAAAATATGCATATGCTTGAATTTCTTTTAAGGTTTCAACATTAAATTCCAAAATAGCCTCCTTATTTTAAGCTATTCATATAGGCAATAATAGCCACAATCTCAGGTATTTTACCATCAGCAATTGCTTTTTTGACATTTTCATCTTTCATATCAGCAGCAATTAATTTTGCCTCTTCTAAAGCAGCATTTCTAGCTTGCTCCCAAGTTCCAAGTTTTGGCATACCTTCTTGATCATATGGAGTTTTGAAAAACTTTTTAACTGTTAATGCTTCTGCATAAGCTGTTTCAACATTTGCTTCGTTTTTAAACATGTGTTTGTACGAAGGCATAATAGTTCCAGGAACTACTGATGATGGTTCCCACATATGATGTTCATGCCAATCTGTAGTTCTGTAATTCCCTACTCTTAATAAATCAGGACCTGTACGTTTAGATCCCCATAAAAATGGTCTATCATAAGCATACTCTCCACTTAATGAGTATTTTCCATATCTGTCAGTTTCAGCCTTAAAAGGTCTGATTAACTGTGAATGACAGCTATTACAGCTATCTTTAATATATACATTTCTACCAGCAAGTTCTAACACTGTATATGGTTTTGTACCTACAAGAGGACGAGACTGTTTTGCAAAATCAGGTAATATTTCTATTACCCCAGCAAATGCAATAACTAAAAATATCGCAACAGCCAAAAAGAACGGATTTTTTTCTAACCAACCAAACATAATTTATTCCTTTCTTTATGGTGCAACAGGTGATGCATATTGAGGTTCTTTGTCAAGAACTCTACCTGAAGTGACTGTTTTATATACATTATAAACAAAGACGAAAAATCCCAATAGATATAATAATCCACCAACACCTCTAATAGTGTAGTAAGGGTGTAACACAGTTACTGTATCAATAAATGAATAAGCTAAATTACCATACTGATCAGATGCTCTCCACATCATACCTTGAGTAATACCAGCAACCCACATACTTGTAAAATATAATACAACACCTACTGTTTGCATCCAAAGTTGAGTTTCCATTAATTTTTTACTATAAATTTCTCTTTTATATAATCTTGGTAACATATGATAAATTGCAGCCATAATCATGAATCCAACCCATCCTAAAGTTCCATCATGAACATGACCTGGAATCCAGTCTGTAAAGTGTGCTAAAGCATTTACTGATTTAACTGATTGAATTGAACCTTCTAGTGTAGAGAACATATAAAATGTTGATGCCATAATCATAAACTTAACAAGTGTATTCTCTTGTACTTGATTCCACTCACCCTTCATCGTAAGAAGAATATTAACAGCAGATCCCCATGAAGGAACAATTAGTATAATTGAGAATACTGATCCCATTGTTTGCATCCAATCAGGTACTGTTGAATATAGTAAGTGATGTCCTCCAGCCCAAAGGTAAAGAAACATTAATCCCCAAAAAGACAATAGAGACAATTTATATGAATAAATTGGCCGACCAGATTCTTTTGGAAGGAAATAGTAAATCATTGCAATAATAGCAACGGTAAATAAAAATGCTACTGCATTGTGACCAAACCACCATTGAACCATAGCATCATTGGTTCCAGCGTACATAGAAACACTATGCCACCAATCACCGTATCCTGTTGCTAAGTAAGTTGGTATTGCCATATTATTAAATAGATATAACATTGCAACACCCAAAAATGAAGCGATATAATACCAAAGTGAAATATAAAGTGATTTTTCTCTTCTTATTCCAATAAGTCCAAAAATACTAATACCCCATAAAATCCAAACTACCACGACTAAAATGTCAATTGGCCATTCAAATTCTGCGTATTCTTTTGAAGTAGTGATTCCCAAAACAAGACTTATGATAGCAACTGCTACAACTGCTAGATATAACCAAAAGTGAATTTTTCCAATTGTCATAAGAAACTTTGATTCAGCCATTGATACTTTAAGGACTCTTTGTCCAATATAATACCATGTACACCAAATTCCACTTAACATAAAACCATAAATTACACCATCTGTGTGTAGTGGTCTTAATCGTCCAAACGTACCATATTCACCTGCTAAATTATTTAGCTCTGGATATGCCATTTGAAAGGCAATAATAGTACCAATTAACATTCCTACTATTCCCAATACTAAAGTTGAGTACATAAAATACCTTGCGATTGTATAATCGTACTTCAATGCATTTTCTGATTGCATTCTTTTCCTCCCTGATATATGTCACTGTATAATGACTATATGACATAATACAAAATGATTTATTTGATTAACCTTAAACTTACTTAAAAAAATAAACTAGTTGACCTATGTCAAGTTTTTTTAATTTTCTTGACCTATATCAAGAATGTTTTTCTTGATATAGGTCAATAACTAAATATGATTTTTGACTAATATAGTCATAATCCTCTATAATATGGCTTTTATATTTATAAATAACTTTTAAACTTTAATTTAGCATAAAATATATTATTAATATACATTTTTCTAAAAAATTAACCAATTATCAAAATAGTAGCAATGCATGTTTTAAAGTACTATCTGTAAAAATTAGTTTAGCGTTCAATGGTTAATTAATATTAATTATATAAAAAGAAAGTGTCAGATAAGTTTGTTGTATAATTATTTAGTGAATATTAGTTATTGTAGAGACAAGTTGTATTTCATATTCTTGTCTCTAGCCGAGGTTACCCCATAGGATATAAGATGTCTGCTTGAATTTTTTCTATTTGTTTTAAAGTCTCGCTATTTAAAGTTAAATCCAATGCGGCAAAAGAATCATCCAACTGTTCATGAACACGTGCGCCAATAATAGTAGAAGCCACAAAATCGAATTGTTTTGACCATGCAATCGCAAGCGTTACAGGGGAGATTCCCAACTCTTTTGCTAAGAGAATATATTTTTGTGTAGCTTCCAGAGTTTTGTCATTGATAAATCTATCTGACATGGCTCTGACTCTTGGGTTTTCGCTTTTTAAATACATGGAGAATCTAGCATCGTCGGGATAAAACTCACCGTTGTATTTTCCAGAAAGAACACCACCGGCCATTGGAGAATACGGAAGTAAAGATATACTTTCATTTTCACACACTGTTTTTAACTCATCAAAAAACCTTGGGTTTAATAGTGAGAAATTGTTTTGAATTGATTCAAAACGTTTTAAATTTTTATGTTTTGATGTTTCATTGGCTTTTGACAATCCATAAGCAGTATCATTAGAAGTTCCAATATATCTCACCTTACCACTTCTAACTAACTTATCAAAAGCTTCTAGTGATTCTTCAATTGGCACCACAGTATCAGGCCAATGCATTTGGTATAAATCCAAATATTCTGTATCCAATTTTTTCAAACTCTTCTCTACGGCTTTTTCTATATGAAAAGAATCAATTGCAGTCATTCCATGCCTAATTGGCGGTACAAACCATCCTGAAGCTGCTCCTGCAACCTTGGAAGCCAGAATAATTGAATCACGTTGTTTTGTTTTTAACCACTCCCCAACTATTTCTTCAGTAATTCCAGCAAGTTCAGCTTTTGGAGGCACTGGATATAACTCAGCTGTATCAAAAAAGTTAATACCTCGCTCATAAGCTTTGTCCATTATTCTAAAAGCTTCTTTTTTATCAGTAGTGGTACCAAAAGTCATTGTCCCACAACATATTTCACTTACTCGTAAACCTGTTTTCCCAATATAGTTAAATTTCATTTTTAGCCTTTAAATACTATTTTATTTTTTAATACTTGTATAATATAATAGATATATTTAAAAAAAGGAAAGAATTGTTTACTTTTATCTTTTTGTGCAAATTTAATGTAGTATTTGAGTTCTTATTGATATGATTAATTGAAAGGTTTACATTGGCTAAAAAGAAAAAAATTATTGATTTTAGATCATCAAGTATACAGTATGAAGAAAAAGAACTTACCATAAAGGTATTGTGTTTAAATACATTAAGCATGACTGTTGATTTAAAAGTGTACAACAAAGATACTTTTGTAGAAGATAAAACAATACCGTTTGCACACTTACCTAAAAGCGTCAAAAAACTGGTTAAGCCTGTTTAATTGGCATTGGCATAAACAATATGTTCGTAGCCATAATAAATCACGTAAATTCCGTAAAATACAACTAAAATAGCGGCAAGTTTTATCATCAAATTTCGAAGAGAACTTTGCTTGAAAATTCCCACAAAAAATCCAAGACTAAACAATGCAGGAATGGTACTAAGTCCAAAAATTAGCATTACTAACATCCCACCAATTGCGCTTCCAGTACTAATTGCAGTGATGGCAAAAAAGTAAACGAAACCACAAGGCAGTAAACCGTTTAGTAAGCCAAGTGCAAAAAAACTTCCAACAGAGTTACTTTTGATTAATGTTCTAAAAGTCATTTGATACCAAGTGCTTTTAGAAACTGAGTGCTCAATTAAGGTCAAAAATTTTAATTTACCAATTAATGATAACCCAACCATTATCATAAGTGTTCCAGTTAATAATAGTAAAATTCCATTGGCAGTTTTACTAATAGCAACAGCCGAGCCAAAATAGCCAAAAAAAGCACCTATAACCATATAGGTTACAATTCGACCGAAAGAATAAAAAATATGAGAAATTGTTTGTTTTGCTTTTGTCCATTTGTCATCAATTTTTGTACTGGTGTATGCAATTACAATACCTCCACACATTCCAACACAGTGTCCAAGAGAGCCTAGAAATGCTATAGTTATAATTGAAATGATGTTAATGGAATCCATTCAGACAAAACCTTATGATTGATATACGAATACTCTTATAAAATAAAAAAATATATTATCACAAAAGTACTTATAATTGAAGTGTTCTTGAATTTGGTTATTTTATCTTGTCTAAAACAGAGGCTATTTTCCCAAGTGGCGATTGTAAAAAAGCCTATGTTCTTCTATAAAAGTGTTTATATATATAATGACTATACCAATAATATCAAGTCTATGTTAATTAACTGTTAAGCATATATGATTTTCATATGTAAAATAGTTTTGCTCTTTAACCTCGTATTTGTAGTAATTATCCTATAATTTCAAAAAATAATTACTGGATAAATATGAAATTAATAATGTTTGATATGGATGGCACACTACTTAATAGTAGTACTGCTATTGTTAATACAATAAATCATGTGAGAGATAATATAGGACTAAAAGAGATGGATAAAAGTCACATACTTAAACACATCAATGATCCCGATATAAATTCTGCAAAGTTTTTCTATGGTACAGAAGAATTTACAAAAGAACAAAATACTTTATTTAATGAGTATTATAATAAAAACTGTCTAAACGATATTATTCTTTATGATGGTATAAAAGAATTAATTGAAAACTTAAACAAGGATTGTAAACTTGCAGTTGCTACAAATGCATCTTCTATATTTGCAAAGAAGATGTTAATACATTTGGATATACATCATCATTTTGATATGCTCGTTGGTTACAATGATGTCCAAAATCCAAAGCCACATCCTGAAATGGTTCATAAAATAATGAATAAACTCAATGCAGATAAAGAAAAATCAATTTTAATTGGTGATAGTAAAAAGGATACTCAGGCTGCCTCAAATGCGGGAATAGATTCTATTTTAGTCAACTGGGGATTTTCTGATTATGAAAATGAAGCCCTGGATAATGTCACACAATTAAGTGAAATTCTACTTTGAATATATCCGTTGTAATACCTACGTATAATAGAGCTTCTTTTATTTTAAGAGCCTTGGATTCAGTTTTAAAACAAACAGTAAGCGTTGATGAAATCATCATTATTGATGATGGCTCAACTGATAATACAAAAGATATTTTAAAAAACTATACGTCAATAAAGTACATTTATCAGAATAACCAAGGTGTTTCAAGTGCCAGAAACAAAGGTATACAAGAAGCCAAAAATGAATGGATTGCTTTTTTGGATTCAGATGATATTTGGCATAAGGAAAAGATTGAAAAACAGGTCAGCTTTCATCAAACTAATACGGATATATTAATCTCACATACCGATGAACTTTGGGTAAGAAATGATAAAATTATTAAGCAGAAACATCACCAATTAAAACCCAGTGGTTTTTGCTTTGTAGATAATATTTCCTCTTGTAAAATTGGTCCCTCAACTACTATAATTAACAGATCTATCTTAGATAACATTGGCTTATTTGATGAAAAACTCGTTGTATGTGAAGACTATGACCTATGGTTAAGAATATCATCAAAATATAATATAGGCTATATAGATGAAAAACTTATTACAAAATATGCAGGACATGACAATCAACTCTCCTTCACAACTTTTGCAATTGATAAATATAGAATACAAGCCCTGGAAAAACACTTAAATAATAGTTTTCATGAGGAAATCAAAAAAGAAATTGAAAATAAATGTAATGTACTACTTAAAGGTGCGAGGAAACACAATAATCTTGAGATTATAGAGATTTATGAAAAAAAAATTAATACATTAAATAATATTTGACAAGTTTAGTGTAATTTTTGTTCCATTTTCTTCAGCATCAATTTTTATGGCAATTTTATTTTTATCACAAAAGCCCTTAACCATATTTAATCCCAATCCAAAACCAACACTAGCTGAGTCTTCTTGATAATATTTGTCAAAAATAATAAAAATGTTTTTGGTATCAATTGATTTTCCAGTGTTGTATATACTTAAGTGATTATCTTTAAAGCAAATATCTATATGCCCTTTATCAATATTATATTTAATTGCATTTGAAATGAGATTATCTACAACTTTAATGAAGCCATTTTTATCTGTATTGATTTTAATTCTTTCAATTTGAAGTTTTATGTCAATATCTTGTTTTATATCTTGAAACTTATTTATTGAGCTGCGAAGTATTTCATCAAGATAGAACTCAGCAGTTTCAATCTTATCTATCTGGGTTTTAATATCGTATTCTAACTGATTATACAGGGCCAATAAATCATCAGTTGCCTGAGCAATTCGATTTAGTCTTTTTAGGCTTTTTTCATCCTTGATGGATTTACTTAACATTTGAGTATTAATTTGTATAGTTGAAGCGGGTATATTTAATTCATGCAATGTCTCTTTTACAGTTTTCTGTAAATTTTTTTCTGCCTGAAAAAGTGGCTCGAGTAGCGTATCACTAAGATAAATATAGAAAATAACTCCCAATATAATAATGGGAAAGTTCATAATAATAAATAGTTCTTTTGAAAATTTAAAGTTAATTAAAAGTAAATAGTTCAGGGAAATTATAAGGATAAGCGTAAATACAAGTACGATAAGATTTACAATAATATAATTTTTTCGTTTAGAATTCAACCTTATACCCTATTCCCTTGATGTTAACAATAGAATCTTTACCCAAAATCTTTTTTAAATTATTGATATATACTCTAATTGACCCTTCACTATGCTCTTCACTGGTATTCCAAAGTTTTTGAACAATCATTTCTTTATTAATAATTGAGCCTCTGTTTTCTATACAAAGCTCCAATAAATCTATAACTTTTGCTGGTATTTGTACATCAACATCATTACATAATAATCGCTTTGAATTTGGATTAAAAACAAGTTCACTACTTAAATGAATGTTTTGTATTTGTTTTCCACAGCGTTTAAGTAGCGCTTTAATACGCAGTAGTAATTCATCCAAATCTAAGGGTTTGACAATATAATCGTCCGCACCAGCTTCAAAACCTTCTTGTAGGGTCTCCTTGTCTTTATAAGAAGTTAAAAAAATTGAGGGAGTATTATCTCCACTTAATCGCAATTCCTTTAATAAATCCAAACCATTAAGTTTAGGAACATTAATATCAAGCAAATACAAGTCATAATTGTTTTCAAAGTTTTTATCTAAAGCTTCATGTCCATCACACGCTATATCAACATTAAAGCCCTCTTCACTTAAAAAATCTTCCAAACTCTCACTAAAGAGTTGGTCATCTTCTAAAAGTAATATTTTTGACATCTAGATTCCTTTTAAGACTGAATACCTTTAAATATATCATAGTTTTGCCGCACAGCATCATAGGCAACAATTGAAACAGCATTTGCAATATTTAAACTTCTAGCTTCATTTGTCATTGGAATATTAATACAGGTATCTTCATTCTTTTCCAGTAAGTCTTCTGGCAAACCTGCATCTTCTCTCCCAAAATAGAAATAATCTCCTACTTCATATTTCGCTTCAAAATAAGCTCTTTTAGTTTTAGTTGTTGCAAAAAAGTGTCTATTTGACAAAGGATTTTTTGACCAAAAATCTTCAATATTATCATATTCTTGCACATCTAACTCCTGCCAATAATCAAGTCCCGCACGTCTTAGTGCCTTTTCTGTGATTTCAAAACCATAAGGTTTGATTAAGTGTAACTTACAATTAATAGCAAAAGCCAATCGTCCAATTGTTCCCGTATTTTGGGGAATCCTAGGCTCTAATAACACAATATTAAACATTCAATTTTTCCTTTTATAATATAACAGTTTTATTACCATGAATAAAAACTCTATCTTCAAGTAAAAGTTGTAAAGCATTAGCCAAAACAACTTTTTCTACATTTCTTCCATCTCTTCTCATCTCTTGCCATGTGTAAGAGTGATCAACTCGAACAATATCTTGAGAGATAATTGGACCCTCATCCAAATCATCAGTAACATAATGCGCTGTAGCACCAATAATCTTAACACCTCTGTGATGTGCTTGCTTATAAGGATTTGCACCTATAAATGCAGGTAAAAATGAGTGGTGAATATTTAAAACTTGTTTTGGATAAGAAACAACAAAAGAAGGTGTTAAAATTCTCATATATTTAGCAAGAACGATTAACTGCGGAGAATAAGCGTTGATAACATCTTTGATTTGATCTTCATGGTCTTCTCTACTCATATCATCTGCACTAACAAAATGAAAGGGAATATCAAATTTTTCAACCAAGTCTCTTAGCTCATTGTGATTTGAAATTACAGCCTTGATATTGGCATTGAGTTCTCCATCAAAATAACGAATTAATAAATCTCCCAACACATGAGATTCATTGGTTGCCAACAACACTATGTCTTTCTTTGTATTATTCGAAATTTCTATTGATGTATTTATAGGAGTAACTGCTTTAATATCAGATATAAGTTTACTTTGATCAAACTCACCCGTAACAACTGTCCTCATGAAGAATTTTTTTTCTTCTTCATCAACAAACTCTGAGTTCTTTTCAATATTAAGGTTATGGTCATATAAAACTTTTGAAATCTTATATACCAAGCCTTTATCATCTTGCGTATCAATTAATATTCTATATTCTTTCATTATTGTCCTAAAAGTATTTTCGTAGGGTACTATATATTTATTTAAAAAAGCGAATATAAAAAAAGGTGCAATAACCTAAGTTATTACACCTTTAAAAAATTTATTTAAGTAGTTGGTCTATCCAAGCATATTTGATAAATCTTCTCTATACCCTTCATAGTCAAATTCACTAACTTGTGCAACACCCGAATCAACTGCTGCTTTTGCCACTGCACTTGATACATCAATCATAAGTCTTTTATCAAAAGGTTTTGGGATAATATAATCTTTTCCATATACCAAATCACCAAATATTTCTCTAACATGTTCAGTTACGTCTTTTTTTGCTAAATCAGCAATAGCAAATGCAGCAGCTTTTTTCATTTCCATGTTAATAGCAGTTGCTTGAACATCCATTGCACCTCTAAAAATAAATGGGAATCCCAATACATTATTAACTTGATTAGGAAAATCACTTCTTCCAGTACCAATAATAGCATTTGGCTTAACTTCTCTTACTTCATCGGGAAATAATTCAGGAGTAGGATTTGACAATGCAAAAACAATAGGGTTTTCACTCATTACTGCAACATCTTCTTTTGTAAAAGACCCAGGAGAAGACAAGCCTAAAACCATATCTGCATCAGTAAATGCTTCTCTTTGTGTTAAGTCTTCATCTATTGCAAATTCTTTTTTAAATTCATTTAAATTATCACGACCATTATGAATAACACCTTTAGAATCAAGCATAATAATATTTTGAACACCAAGTACTTTATACATTCTTGCACATGAAATAGCGGCAGCTCCAGCACCCACAACAATAATCTTCATATCTTTTAATTCTTTACCAAATATTTCAGCAGCGTTGATTAACCCAGAACTAGAAATAATTGCCGTACCGTGTTGGTCATCATGCATAACAGGAATATCTAAACTTTTAACCAATCTTTTTTCAATTTCAAAACAAGTTGGTGCTGAAATATCTTCAAGGTTTATTCCACCAAAAGTTGGAGATATTGCTTCAACAATTTCACAAAACTTTGTAGGATCCTTTTCATCAACTTCAATATCAAAAGAATCAATCGCAGAGAATTTTTTAAATAAGATAGACTTACCTTCCATAACAGGCTTACTCGCTAAGGCTCCGATATCACCAAGACCTAAAACTGCAGTACCATTTGAGATAACAGCAACAAGATTTTTCTTTGCAGTGTATCTAAATGCATTCTTTGGATCTTTTTCGATTTCTAAACATGGATTTGCAACACCTGGCGTATATGCTAAGGCTAAATCTTTTTGTGACGTAAAAGGTACTGTCACTTCAACACCTAATTTACCAGGTTTTGGAAATTCATGATATGCTAAACTTTCTTCTTTTGTTACTGTTATACTCAAATTGAATCCTTTTAATTAAATTTTGTCAATTATATCTCAGATTTGCTTATATTTCAGTAGAATAAAGACTTTTTTTTGAAATTACACTATTCTTACATAATTTGTACATTTTCTATACATTGAGATGTATAAAAAATGTAAATAATCTACTTTAAGGTAGTTTTTTTATGGCAGCGTATGCCACATCCATCATTTTCTTGATTTCCGTTTTGCTTATTACATAAGGTGGCATAAAATATACGATATGTGCTAAGGGTCTTAATAATACACCATTATCAAGTCCATACTTGTACACTTCTAATCCAATTCTATCTTCACTTTTATAGCCTTGTAGTTCAACAGCTGCAATCATTCCCGTTTGACGAATTTCTTTTACATTTTTCAAGGACTTGAATTTTTGCAACTCTTCATTTATAAACTCAATTTTCTCTTGATTGTTATTGATGATATCATGTTTTTCGAGATATTCAATTGTTCCTAGAGCTGCGCTACAACATAAAGCATTACCAGTGTATGAATTTGAATGTAAAAAAGCTCTTTTGTAATCTGCATAATCACTGTAAAACTCATCATAAATAAAATCAGGAATCATTACCACTGAAAGAGGTAAATAACCTCCTGTTAGACCTTTACTCAATAACATTAAATCAGGACTTACTCCGGCATGTTCACAAGCGAATAACTTTCCGGTTCTTCCAAACCCAACTGCTATTTCATCAGCTATAAACAATACATCATATTTAGTACATAATTCTCTTACCCCATTTATATATGTGGGACTATACATGCTCATTGAACCTGCACATTGAACCAAAGGCTCTATAATAACAGCAGAAATTTCATATGCTCTTTTCTGAAGTAAGATTTCTAGTTCGTCCAGTGCTCTTAATGCTTCAGCTTCACTTTGATCTTTTGGGCTGGATGTTTTTATTGATCGAATTAGTATCTCATCATATACATCTTTATAAAGTCCCATATCACTTATTGACAATGCGGCAATGGATTCTCCATGATATGAGTTTTCTAGAGAAACAAAATAAGGTTTGGTTAGTCCTTTGTTTTTATAGTATTGAAAGGACATTTTAAGAGCAATATCAACTGCTGTTGAACCATTATCAGCAAAAAATACTTTGTTTAATCCTTCAGGTGTAATTTCAACCAGTTTTTTAGCCAATTTTATTGCAGGTTCATGGGTGAACCCAGCTAATAATACATGCTCTAGTGTATCAACTTGTTTTTTAATATAATCATTGATAAATTTATTATTGTGCCCTAGAATATTCACCCACCAACTAGAAACTCCATCAATATATCTATTTCCATCAAAGTCTTCCAAGTAAACACCCTCACCTTTTTTAATGGGTGTTATAGGTAAAAATTCGTGATCTTTCATTTGTGTACAAGGATGCCAAATGTATTTTAAATCTTCGTTCATTAATTCATTGTTTGTCATAGTCTCTCTTTAATAGTGTTTTAATTATGTGAGTATAGCAAATTAAATGATACAATTTTATAAAGGATAAATATGTTTGGATTGGTTGTATATGGAAGTCTTCTTAATAAAAAAGAAATTTATCTTTATGATTGCTCAATTTTGGACATAGTGCCCGTGAAAATCAGCAACTACAAAAGAAGTTTTAATTTATTGCCAAGTGTTAGAATTGGTATTGGCAATTACAAGTCAGTTTTAAATATACAAAAATCAAAAGACCATTATTTTAATGGTTTGTGTATCATTTATAAAACACTGGATATTTCACTATTGGATGAAAGAGAAAAAGGTTACGAAAGAGTTTTAATTAGTCCAAGTAATGTTAAAGCATACAATACCAAAGCTATGATAAACGATATTGAAATCTATACCTACAGTGGATTAAAAGATAAAGTTGATAATTCTATAATGCCCAATGTTGAGTATCTAAAACTATGTCTAAAAGGCGCACAAGAGTGGGGAGAAGATTTTCATGATGATTTTATAAATAGTACTTATTTAAATAATAATGTAAGTTTAAAAAACTTCATTGATTCTGATTTTACTTTATGATAAGGAAATAATGCCCGAGAATCTTCCACAATCATTATCAAGACGATATGAATAATAGTCTTCATCTGAGCACTTAGTACAGATTTTTGAAATCTCAATATTATCTTCCAATAATCCCAAATCAAGTAGTTGTTTTTTATTTATACCTTGAAGATCAATATGTCTTCCTTTTACAAAGTTAGCACCAAAATTATCTTTTACTGCTTCAGACATTTCAGTAGAGACTTCATAGCAGCATTTTTGAATGGAAGGGCCTAAAATAGATTGAATATTTTCAATGTTACAATTAAACACCTCAATCATTTTCAACACAGTTTTCTCAACAATATTTAAAAAAGTTCCATTTCTTCCAGCATGAACAACTCCTATAACATTTTGAACCTTGTCATATAGTAGTATTGGGATACAGTCTGCAACCATTACCATTAGTGGGAGATTAATTTCGTTTGTTATAATGGCATCACAACTATCAATACAAGATGGACTTTGTTTTGAGACAACTCCCACTTCACAGCCATGAACCTGGTTCATATAGCGTAGGTTTTCAATATTAATATTATATTTTGAAGATAAGGCTAATCTGTTTTTCTTTACAGATTTATGGTCTTTGGTAACATGAAATGCAATATTATTATCTTTGGTAGTGGTGAAAAAATAATTAAGCATTATTTTCATCCATTTTTAAAATATGTCCTGCATTTTTAATTAAATAAACACTTGCGTATTTTTTAAAGAAATTTTTACTTTCTTGTGCATTGACTATTTTATCATCGATGCCAAGATATACCTCGATTTTTGTTCCTTTTTTCGTGAGTTCAAGAAGTTTCTCTTCGTCCCAAACATAATTCAACAAGGAGTCAAGCTCTTCATATTTACCTTGTGAGAAATATTTATCCAAATTTTGCACTGAAGGGTAAGCACTGTTTTTTAAAAATGTATCGCAATATTTCTTTACATCTTTTTTAAAAAACATTAATTGCATTCTTTTATATTTTTTATCTTTATCATGAAAAAAAGCAGGAGAATACAACTGTAATAAATCAATTCGAGCAGAAGTGTTAATGGCAAAATCAAAAGCCTGTTGAGCTCCTAAAGAAAACCCACTGACTGTAAAATCACCCTTTAGAGCATAATCATCAAAAAGATCTTCTTCCTTAGATAAAGAAAATCCACTAAAGTATTTACTGTGCATTATGAATGTTTTCGATACTGATAATTTCATTTTTCAGCATTAAGTCTTTAAGTCGTAATATTTCACTTGAATTACGTGAAATTTCACTTCTTAATTCATTTTTAATCTCAATGAGTAATTCATCAGTATTATTACTCATATTGTATTTTTGAACTATGTCATTGGCTAAATCATATGCATATTTCAAATCTTCACTATTGATGGCGTACATTTCATGTTTAATAACTTCTATACCAATAGAACCACTAAGATATTTTTTGATAGTTTTTAATAGTTTTGATTTTGAGGGATAAATATCATTTTCTTTTTTAATACCTTCATCAAATAAAGATGTCTCTTCTTGAGAGATGAATGCTTTACTGGCTTGATAAATGGCAAGTATTTCTTTTTGAGCAGAATTTAATAATTTCTGTTCTTTTTTACCAAACTCTACTTTATCTCTTGCTATTTGTATGTCCTCATCACTTATTTGTACATCTTCTCTTTTAATCATATGTAATAACGCTTCATTGATAAGCGTACTTAGAGCAGCAGAAGAAAAACCAGCTGTATTATTTACTAGGGCAGATAAATCGAAATTGTAATTTTTATTTCTTAGGTAAAGTTCTAAGATTTTCTCTCTATCAGTAATATTAGGAAGCTCTAAAAAGACTCTTCTATCAAATCTCCCTGCTCGTAAAAGTGCTTCATCCAACACATCAATTTTATTAGTAGCTGCAATTATTAATATTCCACTATCTCCCTCAAATCCGTCCATTTGAGTTAAAAGTTCGTTTAAAGTAGCTTCTCTTTCATCATTTGAAGACCCTGATCTTCTTTTACCAACAGCATCAATTTCATCGATAAAGATAATTGCAGGGGCACAAGCTTTTGCTTTTAAAAAAAGTTCTTTAACTCTTTTAGCTCCCATACCTACATAAATATGCACAAAACTCGCACCACTTTGATAAAAAAATGGAACATCAGCTTCCCCTGCAACTGCTCTTGCAATTAATGTTTTTCCAACACCAGGAGGTCCTACTAATAAAACACCTTTTGGGAGTTTAACTCCATGTTTTAAATATTTTTTAGGAGAATTTAAAAAATCTACGACTTCTTCTAATTCCTCTTTTACGCCTGATATCCCAGCTACATCATCAAAGGTAATATTTGAGGAAATTGATTCAATATGGTTTGTCTCAGAATAGCTAACATCTTTAATTTTAGTTTTTTGGGGTTCTTTCTTTGTATTGTCTAATTCTTTTTCGAAGTTTGAAAACCTAGAATCATTTTTTCGTTTTTTATCTAAAAATATTTTTATTTTCTCTCTATAAAATCTTAATCCAAAAGATGCAAGCAATAAAACAAATAGAAAAATCAATCCTACATAATATTGAGTACCTTCTATATGAGCACTACTTTTATAAATAGTATATACAAACAGGGCAATTAAAACTGCCGCTGATATACTCATCATTTTTAGATTTCGATCAAAACTATTCTTAGAATTCTGCGACATTAAACTGCCCCTCTGCTTTATAATTTTCTATTCTAATCCAATCACCAGTTAAGTCAGTCTTACTACTGATTTCTATCTTGTTAAAAAATTGATCCAATCCTGTATAAATATCATCTTTTTTTGTCTCAACCAAGATATCCAAAGGTTGAATACTTTTTCTAAAATCTAAGTTTTTTTGTTCAATGATTTTTGTTAGCTCGTTATATCTGAGTTTGGCAATATTACCTCGTACTTCACCCTTCATGGTTGCACTTGGAGTTCCATCTCTTTTTGAGTAGGTAAACGCATGTACATGGGTAAGGGGAAACCTGTGCAGATTTTCCATAGCTTCAGCCCATAGTTTGTCTGTTTCTCCTGGATGTCCAACAATATAATCAGTACCTAAGGCATATCCATTTGAACTTAAAAACTCAAATAACTCTAGATCATTTAAGACCTTATTTCTTCGATTCATAATCTTCAACATATCTTTACTGGTATGCTGTAGTGCTATGTGAAGATGTTTTGCCATCCACGGTTCATTGATAAGTTCTTTAAATTCATCATCAATTTGAATGGGTTCAATGGAACCCATTCTAATTCTTCTAACACCTTGAACTTTCGATATCTTTTTTAAAAGTTTTGCCAAACTGGTATGTTGTTTTTTTCCATAACTACCTACATTGGTACCTGTTAAAATAAATTCACCAAATCCATTGTTTGCTAAGGTCGTAATTTGTTCAATTATTTTATTTTCTGTGTAACTTCGTGCATCACCCCGAACATAAGGAATGATACAGTAAGAACATCTAAAGTCACAACCTTCTTGTATCTTGATAAAAGCCCTACTTTTCCCCACGAATTCTTCCACAATAGTATCATCAAGATGCTCCAGATCTCCTGCTTCAAAAAAACGCTCTTCTTTTTTAAGCAAATCATTTATTCTTTCTTTTTCACTGTGCCCAAAAAGTGAACTGATTTTATCTTCTTTATAAAGACTCTCACCTTTAGTCCAAACGCCACAACCTGTAAAAAATACCTTTGGATCTTTAGGGAGTTTTTTAAGATGGTTAATATACCCTCTTGCTGTACTATCAGCACTATTCGTCACTGTGCAAGAGTTAATAACAACCATGTCAGCACTTTTTTCATCTAATGTTACATCAAAGTCCTGTAGATTACTCATCATAACTTGAGTATCAAAAACATTTGTTCTACAACCAAAGGTTTTAAAAAAAACTTTTTTCTTAGCTACAAACTTCAACTAAGTATCCATTGGTGGTCTAATATTTTCAACATCAGGTAAATCATCTGGTGTTTTCATCCCAGGACCCACATTGATAGTTTGAGTAGGAAAGGCAATTGTAATATCATCTTCTTTCATAAATGCATCCAAAATTTCTGGACTCATTGTACTTCGTAGAGCTAAAGCTGCATATGAATTTGTTAAATACCATGAGGATATTACAATACCATAAGGCTCAACAAAGGTATATACTCGAGGCTCTACACCTGTAGCTCTTAAAGAATATTTACTTCTCATCTTACTTAGTTGTTTTCTAGTAATATCAGTATATCCTTTAGAGTAGTGTTTAAGTATTTCTTTAGAGATATGTTGCGCTTTTTTATAGTTTGAATCAAAAGTAATAGTGATGTCAATTCCATCCCAAACTGTTCTTAATCCTGAGTGTGTATAGTTGGCAATCATTTCAGAAAAAACATAGTTATTTGGAATAAAAAATATTCTTCCTGTTCTTCTATTTTTAACATAAGATGTGTACGTAATATCTTCTCTTAAAGTAATTTTAAACAAGGAAATGTCCAGAACATCTCCAACAACTTCAACACCATTTCTTTGTACTTTAATTCTATCTCCAACATGAATGGAACCACTTGTAACTATTACCATCCATCCAAAAATCGACATAAACCAATCTTTAAGTGCAATGGCAATACCAGCAGAAGCAAACCCTAAAATGGTTACTAAGTATGAAACGTTGTCAATATATGAAAACATAATAATCATTAGAATTAAGAAGACCAATATAAAAT